>Ga0207067_10115_pt2 | contig 26769 bp, 20 predicted proteins | sample Alteio_BWMinCont_25_FD_153484 | JGI IMG/M metagenome (GOLD analysis project Ga0207067, IMG submission 153484) | Enriched cells from forest soil in Barre Woods Harvard Forest LTER site, Petersham, Massachusetts, United States -... | ecosystem: Environmental > Terrestrial > Soil > Temperate forest >...
CAGAATTATGGGTTCAGCAGTATTTATAATACGGAATGTAAAAACGGACTGTTTTTCACAGGTGGAGTGAATGGTGCTGCTTCCTTTACCCGGTATTACAGCGTCATCAATGATTTGTTGGGCGGGGATTATTACCTGGATATAAACACCTTTGTAAACAACCAGACAACAGTGAACCCATTGGCGAATCAGAATAATATAGCAGATCCGAACAAGCTCTTGAAGGTTGGGGATGTGGTTTACGATGATTATAATATTAACGTGAACCGGGAAGAAGCCTGGGGTCAGGCAGAAAAATCATTTGAAAAAGCAGATATTTTCCTGAGCGGTACAGTAAACAATACAAGCTTTATGCGTGTTGGGAATATGGTTAGCGGTCTTTTTCCGACATCCGGAGGAGACAGTAAAACACTTGAATTTATGAATTATGGAATAAAAGGTGGAATAACGTATAAACTGGATAAGCACAATTACCTTACGCTCAACGCAGCTTACATGACCAAACCCCCGCTTCCAAACTATTCCTTTGAATCCGCTTCAACGCGTAATGATATTGTGCCAAATCTGGGAAGTAATCAGGTTATGACCGGTGACCTTACTTATCAGGTTCGCTACGGTTGGTTAAGGGGAAGGGTCAGTTATTATTACAGCGTTATTAACAACCAGGTTTGGGAGCGTTCCTATTGGGATGATGTGCTTGCTACTTATGTTAATTATACTATGACCAATCTGGATCAGGTCAATCAAGGGGTGGAGATTGGGCTGGAGGCAACAATTGCCAGACACTGGGCGATAACAGGTACGTTGTCAGATGGAACTTATCTGTACTCAAACCGTCCGGATGCCACAATTACTGCTGATAATACGGCTCAGGTTCTGGCCCAGGACAGAGTGATTTATATTCAGAATTACCATGTCGGAGGTACCCCTGAAACAGCGGGTACCATTGGCCTAAGATACAGTGCTGATAATTACAAATGGTATGCAGGGATTTACCTGAATTATTTCGCCAATAATTATGTAACTATTGACCCGGACCGCAGAGCAGCCGAGAACCTGACTACATTTATTGCTGCTGATCCGGAAGTTAGTCATGTACTTAATCAGGAATTACTGCCGGATGCCTATACCTTAAATTTCAGGGCAGGTGATAGATTTAAGCTGAAGAACGGCCATACATTGGGTGTTAATCTGATGCTGAACAACCTGACGAATAATGAATTTAAAGTGGCAGGATACGAGCAGTTACGTTACGTTACAAGTAATGTATATGAATTTCCAAACAAGTATGCATATTCCATGGGTCTTACTTTTATGGTATCCTTATCCTATTTGTTTAACTAACGAAACAAAAAACAAAACAGCGTGAATAACCGCAAAACATTATTATTAACTTTTCTTTTTTCGGTTGCTGTCATTCTGGCTCTGATAACAGGCTGTAACAAAACACCAGATTCTCCTCCAATAAAAACAAAACCTACCTTCGGATTTATTACCATTTCTCAGTTGAGGAAAATGTACGCCGACTCGGCCAGTGCAGGAAAGACAAGTGTATTTTTCAACCAGGATATTTCTCTCAGGTGTGTGGTAACGATGGATGAGTCCTCCGGCAATATTTATAAGGCCGTATATGTACGGGATTATTCCGGTACTCAATCTACCGTCACGGCTTCTCTGCCTTATGGTGCCATTATGTTAAAACTTATAAAGTCGGGTGGGCTTCATCAGGGGGATTCCATAAGGCTTAATTTAAACGGTTCCAGATTGGATTTAGGTCCGATTAGCAGTGCCGGTCAATTTGGTACAAGTTTTTTAGAGATTGATTCAGTCAATGTGACTACACAGGTTGTGAAGTTGCAAACCGGACTGAATCCGGCCCCAATCTATTTAGCCCTTCCGGCTAACGGGACACTGATAGCTGCGTTTAATAATACCTATACCCTTAACAACCAGTATACGTATGTATATGATGCACAACTGGTTTACCTGAACTCTGTTGAATTTATGCCTCTTGCCTATATAGCAAGTCATGGACTGGTAGATACTGGAAGTACCGTATTTATGGGTTACCCTTTTCAGGGAGGGACGACACCTGGAACCACCTTCAATTTAAGGGATTGCGCCAGTGCCAATGACACAATTCCCGTATATACAAGTGAATATGCCAATTTCGCCGGAGCTACAGTTCCAGGTAAAAGCGGCTCGGCATTCGCAATTATATCAGTATATAAGGGTATGCAACTGACACTTCGCTCCTACAATCTTACAAATCCTTATATTAAATGAGCAGAATGAAATTGTTTTTAGGACTGATGGTGGCAGCGATGAGTTTAGGCTTGTTTTTTGCGTGTAGAAAAACATACCCTACTCCTGTTAAAGTAGTAATCGGAAATTCCGGAAGTATTACGATCGCAGGGTTGCGTGCCCTGCAGATTGGCTACCTGGGGGCTGCACCTTTTGTGAAGAAATTCACTACTGATCTGAACCTATACGGTGTTGTGACCATGGATGAGTCATCCGGGAATATTTATAAGCAGGTTTACCTGAGAGATTATTCAGGAACCAAAATATCCTCTACGGTTTCCCTCCCCTATGGGGCAATCGTTTTAAAACTGATTAACCCCGGAGGTCTGTTTTTTGGAGATTCTATCCGTCTGGACCTGAAAGGCTGCTCGCTTGATATTCCGCTTTCAGGAGGATACCTGCAGGTGGATTCTGTTAATGTGGGGACAATGGTTGTCAAGATAAAGACCGGCCTTAATCCGCTCCCTCTGCCTGCGACTATTAAGAATATAAATACACCTTATTACCCTTATCTTCCCTCCTACACAAATACCCAGTATCCGTATGACGGGCAATTGATTAAATTAAGTAACGTCGAATTTGCCCCTGCAGATACAGGTGCCGGGAAATATTACGGGGTTTTGAACCCTGTGGTCATTAACACCAATTTCCCTGTACAGGACTGCAATGGAAATTCTGTCATTGCATTTACCAGCGGATATGCAAATTATGCTGCTCCCTATGCAGGAGCTCCCGGTGCTATAACCATTCCCGGAAAAAGTGGCACAATGGTGGCTATTTCTTCTTTTTACGGATCATCTACGGCACCATCTATGGAATTATCTTTGCATTCTTATGCTGAAATTAATCTTACCAATAGTTACTGCGGTGGTGGAGTAAGGGATAGTCTGAAAATTATGTTTGATTCTACAGGCCTTCAAAACAATAAACCTGTAAATGAGTATAACTGGTATAATATTGTGCAGGTTGGTAATGTTAGCTGGGTTGGCTTGATTCATGGAAGTCAGAGTTTCCCCTCAGCTTCCACCTATGGGTCAACTGATGCGCGGAATGTGATGTGGTTAATAACCCCTCCCATTTTATATGACAGCCCTAAAACACTAAGTTTTATGGCAACCACTTATTATAACTCAGCTAACGTAAAGCAATTGGATGTTTTTATTTCAACTAATTTCAATAACACCACGGTCAACGTGAATCAGGCAAACTGGCAAAACATGGATTCTTTATTCCCCCTTATACCAAATCTTGCCAATGGGTATGCGTTTAAGCCTTGCAGCAATGCTCCTGTGCCACTCAGCACTTTTTTACCCGCTAATTATACTGGTACTTTTAGTATTGGTTTCAGGTATCAGGGTACTATAAGTGATCCGGATTCTACAGCTACATTTGGTATAGACAATGTAATAATTCATTAAAAATTGTATATTTGCACCTGAAAATTAAATTAAAAAAATCAAGAAGAAAAATGAAAACAAGACTACTTACCACTATCGGGATAACTGCTTTAGCTTTAAGCATGCACTCCCAGACAATTGTTTTTTCCAGTAATTTTGCAAATTGGGCAGGAAATCCATCCCTCCCAACCGACTGGATGGCTGCACCGGCAACAACTATAAGGTCTTCCGTAGTTACTAAAGATTCTACAACAAATGGCTTGCCACTTGTTAAGAAGCGATACGTGGTTAATCTAAATGACACGAACCAGTCGAAATATTTGAGTTTTGCATCTATACCATTTAAGGTTGATTCGGGAATGGCCTATACGGTTACTTATTCCTACCGTGGTAAAGGTTCTGTGCGCGCAGGTCTTTATACAGGCTTCAAGAATATCGCAAAAGATACTGCACTTGGTTTCGGTACAACGTACTCTGGAACTGAGAGCTCCAACTCCGGAAGTAAATGGTACCGTGTTTCACAAAGTATTTTAGCGGACACCACCACTTCAATGGCACAGTGTATTTTGTCCGTTGAAAAAGAGGCCACCGCCACCAAAAACATTCCTCCGGCTATTACTGGTATTGAAATAGACAGTGTTGTAGTGACACAATGGACCCCACAGATTATTGATCTTTATCATGTTCAATATAATACGGTCTCCCCTTATACTTCACCTTTTTATGGGAAAATGGTGAAAACAGGTGGTATTGTAACAGCTGTTTATTCCGCAGGTTATTATATCCAGAGCACTAACGCTACTAGTTGGGCGGGATGTGAGGTATATGATTACAACTTCCATCCTTCAATGGGAGACAGTATTACCTTCACTGCCGATGTGGATGAATACTTTACCAATACTGAACTTCAGACAGTTTTTAACTATAAAAAGGTATCAAGTAATAACCCTCTTCCTGCTCCTGTATTGCTGAATGCCTTAGTTCTGAACGATGCAACTAAAAACTGTGCCTATCAGGGTATTCTGATAAAAATGGACACTGTACAAACCAATCCTGTCGTACCATTTTATGGTCAGTGGCCTCTTACAGATGCTTCAGTAGCAGCTTCCTCTTCTGCTTCTGTATCAATAGATAAACAAATATTTTCACCTACCCCTGCAATTGTGGCTTATTCGAAATACAGCTTTATTGAGGGAGTTGGTAATTTTAATTTCGAATTTAACATTGAACCTCGTTTTGCTGCTGATTTTGGAGCTATTATCAATGTGAGTGTTCAGAATTTTAACAATACCCTTGTTTCGAAAATGTATCCAAATCCGGTATCCAATGAACTGACAATTGACCTTTCCCTGAATCAGGAAAAAGCAACTGTAACAGTTTATGATATGCTGGGCAAGGAAGTGAGCAGCCCGCTGATTACTTCCGGCAGCCGGATTATATTGAAAAACATTAATCTTCCTTCAGGAGTATATATGGTGAAGGTTCTCGCAGGTGGTCAGGCACAAATGATGAAATTTGTGAAAGAATAAATTTAACAGAAGTTTAATGCAGAAAGCCCCTCCCAAAGAGGGGTTTTTTGTTATCATTGTTTGACAGAAAAACCTTGCTTTTAAGGGTGTGAATTAGTATATTTACTTAGGATGTATAGCTATTCAGTTTTCAGAAAAACGAATTTCTTTCGTATTTTCTTTTCACTATCGGTATGGGTATTGCTTGCCCTTAAATTTATTCCATCTGCGTATTCCCAGTGTATTAATGTTTATCCGCATGTGGAAGGTTTTGAAGCTGCACCGGTCTGGACTCCTGGTGTTGTACCAAATGCGAATAATGCTGCCTTCGACTGGACCTGGGGTACACCTAATCATACTTATGTAATTAAGACAGCAGGAACAGGAACCAAATCTTGGTGTGTGGGAGGATTAACAGGAGCCTTTTACAAGTTTTGGGTGCAGGAGTACCTCGAGAGTCCTTGCTACGACTTTACCAATCTGCTATACCCTCACATAAAATTCCAATTATTTTATGATAGTGAATATAAATTTGACGGAGGGAATCTTCAATCCTCTATCGATGCAGGAGCTACCTGGCAGGATATAGGAGCAGTTGATCCGGATGATTGCAATACTGCCTACTGGTACAATTATACTGCAATTTCTTACATGAACAATCCTGCGGGATTTATTCCCTCAAAAACTGGCTGGTGTGGCAATGTAGAAAAGGGAGGAGTGGGTTGGGATACAACTCCTAAATATACTGGAACCAACTGCGTAGGAGGTAATGGTCTGGGTCATTGGGTAACTGCCCAGCACTGTCTGACGGGCCTTGCCGGACAGAAAAGTGTTTTGTTACGATTTACTTTTGCGGCAGGATTCTCTTGCAATAATTTTGATGGTTTGGCGATTGATTCAGTTGCTGTCTCAAATGGAATGCCGAACGCTGCTACCTTCACACATGTCTGTACCAGTGGTACTACGCTCAGCTTTACAAGTACGATTGCACCCTGCCCGGGTACGAATAGCCTGACCTGGAATTTCGGGGATCCTGCCTCCGGTGTTTTGAATACTACAACAGTAACAACCCCTGGAACACTCACGCACACCTATCCGGCAGCCGGTTCGTACAAGGTTACGCTCATTGCATCAGGCGGTGCCTGCAATCCTCCGGATACCGTCATCCAGATTGTGAATGTCATGTCGGCTTCTATTACCGCCTCTACAAATGTTTTATGCCCTGGCGGTAACACAGGGACAGCAACAGCAACAGCTGTTTTCGGGCAGGCTCCTGTTACTTATGCCTGGTCTGCGGCCGGAGGAAACGCAGCTTTGGCATCAGGCCTGACAGCAGGCACCTATTCAGTAACTGTGAACGATGCGAATAATTGCACAACGGTTTCAACAGTAGTTATCACCCAGCCTCCTCCGCTCAGCGTGAAAGATTCGAGTTCCCCGGCTGCCTGTGCCGTCAATAATGGTGTAGCCTGGGTTACTGCATCAGGTGGTGGAACTCCCGGATATTCTTACCTCTGGGCACCTGGAGGAGCAACGGGCCTTACAGCAACAGCTTTAGGCAAAGGGATAACTTATACAGTTACCATGACGGATAAGAATAATTGCACAACTACAACTTCTGTTCTTGTTGGAGGACCTCCTGGTCCTACGGTTGCAATTACCCCGACTAATCTGAAGTGCTTTGGAGACAACAGTGGATCGGCCACTGCCGTTGGCACGGGAACTACGGGAACAGTTACCTATACCTGGAATACCGGAGCAGGTACTGCAAACCTTACTGGTCTGGCGGCAGGCAGCTATTCAGTTACTCTGAATGATGCCGGTGGATGTCCGGCCTTGAATGTAGTCACGATCACCCAGCCCAACCCGATTGAAATGGTAGCGGGGGGACAAAGCACAAAATGCTTTGGAAGCGCTGACGGGCAGGCTTCTGTTACCTTATTAAATGGGGTAGGAACTCCACCATTTACAGAAACATGGGTGAATGTGGCGACTGGCGCACCTGCAGGTGCAGGGCTTAGCGTCAGCAATCTCATTGCAGGTAATTACAATGTCATCATTACCGATGCCAACAATTGCCAGAAAGATACAACCGTAAATGTCCCTCAGCCTCCTGCTGTTCTCGGAGCCACCTCAAGTTTGCCATCCAATTGCAACCAGAGTGACGGCAGCGTCAATGTCGTTGGCAGCGGTGGAACAGACCCGTTGGGGACTTATTCTTATTTATGGAGCATGGCGGGTGGTGCTACTTCTGCAACTGTTGCAAACATTGCTGCAGGAATCTATACGGTAACAGTAACAGATAACAATTCCTGTACAGGCACAACAACTGTTCAGGTCCTCACCATTGGCGGAGTTGCCGTTACCGTGCAAAGCTCTTCGCCCATTTCCTGTTTTGCCGCATGTACCGGAACTGCGACCGCCCAGGCTGTTGGAGGAACAGCTCCATTTGTTTTTAGCTGGTCAGGAACGGGTGGCCCGTATACCGGAGATACACTTAAAAATTTATGCCAGGGAAATTATACTGTAACAATTACTGATAGCAAGGGTTGTAACGCTACGCTGGTAGATACTGTTAACATTCCGACCTTCCCAAGACCTACTGCAGCCTTCACCCCGAATCCAACAACGGCAAGCACTTACGATCCTACTTTTAGTTTTATTAATCAATCTGCCGGTGCATCCATTTACTCATGGAATTTTGGAGATACTGCAGCAGCAGATCCCGACACCAGTCATCTTCAAAGCCCAAAACATACTTATCCTGCTGTGGCCTGTGCCTTTTGTGTTAAACTGATCGTCTCCAATCCTCAGGGTTGTCTGGATTCTATAACACATTGTATATCCATAGGACCGGAATTTGAATTCTATGTTCCCAATGCTTTTAGTCCAAACGGGAAAGGTCATAACGAAATTTTTTATGGATATGGCATTGGAATTATAAAATACCAGATGCTTGTTTTTGACCGTTGGGGCAACCTGATCTTTACTTCGCATGATCTTTATACAGGGTGGAATGGCAAAGCAAATGGCGGAGAAAATATTGCACAGCAGGATGTATATGTTTATAAAATTGACCTGACAGATGTGTTTAACAAGCCTCATACATACGTGGGGCATGTTACGTTGGTGAAATGACGGTAATCGGTCAGGAAAGATGAAGAACTTATATAGTAATAATATAATTAAATGAAAAAATATTTTTCGATACTCAGTTTTGCCCAAGTAACTATTTTGCTTTTTTCTTTAAGCTCATTCGGTTTTCTTCGGCCGGTAATGGCTCAGCTGGTAGTTACTCAGAATGGCGCTGCAACAACATTAGCTCAGAATATTGCTGGTTCCGGGGTTACTATTTCAAATGCTACACTCAATTGTGGTAATAATGCAGCAGGTACATTTACTTATACAGGTACCGACCTCGGACTCCCTGGTGGCATCCTGCTTACCACCGGATTGGTAACACAGGCCGCTACTCCTAACGGCAGCACCTTCATGAATACCGTCAACGGAAACAATTTTACCGATCTTGATCTGACTGCCATTAGCCCTCAGGCAACCTATGATGTTTGCATTCTTCAGTTTGATTTTGTTCCTATCTGCGACTCTATGAGGTTTAGTTTTGTTTTTGGTTCGGATGAGTATCCTAAATACATCAATAAGTTTAATGATGCTTTTGGCGTGTTCCTCACAGGGCCAATTCCTCTTTCATCGGGAGGAGGAAAATATAACGCCCAGAATATTGCCACTTTGCCGGGAGTACTTCCTCCTACTCCCGTAGAAATAAATACGGTCAATGGCGGATGGCCAATCGGAACCGGTGCTTCCAATCCTTCTTTTTATGTGGATAATTACCCTCCTGATGGTACCGGCAGCCATAATTTTGACTTTTACGGATATACCATACCTCTGACTTCTGTTACGCCTGTGGTGGCTTGTCAAAAATACACCATGAAAATTGCCGTTGCTGATGCAGTGGACGGAAACAATGACTCCGGCGTTTTTATCAAAGGAAATTCTGTGACTTGTGTGGCCGTACCTCCGGTAGTGACTGCTACTGCTATCCCTTCCCCGGGTTGCGGTGTCAGTGCAAGTGCTTATGTAACGGTAAGTGGTTATACAGGCACTCCTACTTATAGCTGGTCATTGGGTGCGCAGACCACAGATACCATCAAGAATCTTCCTGCCGGTACTTATAACTGTACCGTTGGCATGACAAGCTTATGCGGAGCCCCTATCCCGCAAACAGTTAGCGTTACGGTGGCTGGCCCTGTATCAGCAGTTGTTGCAAGTGCCTCCGCAAGTGCTCCTTCCTGCAGCAGTACAAGCGGAAGTGTTTCCGTTACAACTTCTGGTGGTGCAGCTAATTATACCTGGGAATGGTCATCCGTGTTAGCTGGTTCAACCGGAACTACTTCAACTACCGGCCTGATCAGTACTTTAACAGGGCTTTCTTCCGGGGTCTATACGGTAACCGTAACTGACAGCAAGAATTGTTCTGCAACCTCAACTGCCACAGTAAATAATATCGGAGGCCTGACAGCCAGCACTCAGACTCCGGTCAACATTAATTGTTTTGGTCAGCATACAGGTTCAGACTCTGTTGCTACTTCCGGAGGTGCTTCCCCTGTTACCTTTATATGGTCACCTTCCGGTGGAAATGGGCAGACTGCTTCAGGGCTTGGAGCAGGCACCTATTCTGTAAAAGTGACGGATGGCAATGGATGTACGGTAATTACTACCGTCGCACTTACCCAACCTGCCACAGCTCTTTCTGTTTCTACTACTAATACCTCAGCAGCCTGTGGTCAAAGCAACGGGCAGGCTATAGCCAGCTCAAGCGGGGGGAACGGAGGGTTCACTTATTCCTGGAATACAACGAGTGTGCTGTCAGATACTATAAATGGTGTGACGGCAGGAATTTATACAGTGATTGTAACAGATTCTAAAGGATGCACGGGTACTTCAACTGCAAACATTGGCAATGCTTCTGGTCCAACTTTGTCAGCTGCAGCTGCTACAACAATCAAATGTTTCGGAGACTCAACGGGGTCTGCAACCGCAACTGCTACTGGTGGCAGCGCGAATTATACATATAGCTGGAGCAATGGTGTTACGGCAATAACAAATGCATTGACAAGTCAGGTGTCAAATCTGCCTGCCAATACTTATACGGTAACGATTACTGATGCCAATGGATGTTCCGCGGTATCAACTGTAATTATTGCACCTCCGGGAACAGGTAATCCATTAGCTCCGGTTACATCTGCCGTCCCTGCCACCTGCTCAGGATCCAATGGTAGTGTTTCAGTTAATATTAGTGGCGGCACAAATCCATACAGCATTCTCTGGTCGGACGCCTCGGCTTCGACGGGTCAAACGGTGAATGGCCTTGCTGCGGGAACATATACCGTTACGGTCACAGATGGGAACTCCTGTTCTAAAATTTCAACTGCAATAGTTGTTAATAACGGGGCTGCCATTATTTCTTTGTCTACCTCCTCCCCGACTTATTGTATCGGACAGATGGCACAGATTATTGCAAATGTAACAGGTGGAACAGGTTCCTATACGTATGCCTGGAGCGGAGGTAATGTCAGCCTCACGGGACCTGGCCCTCAAACGGTTCAGGATAGTGTCACCACTTCTTACTCACTGGTTGTAACCGATTCATTAGGCTGTGTGACAACCAAAGCAAACATTACCGTAAATGTTAATCCAGGGCTTACTGTAACTGCTTCTACTGCAGGCGTGAGTGTTTGTCTTGGTGCTACAGATACCCTTAAAGCCAGTGCCAATGGAGGTAGTAAACCGTATACATTTAACTGGAGCAATGGAACAAACACCGGTACGGGCTCCCCTTTTATAATTACTTCTAATGTCAATACAACGTATACGGTAACGGTTACTGACAATTGCGGATCACCTCCTGCAACCTCAACTATTTCTGTTAGCGTGAATCCGCTGCCGGTAGTCAATATGACTTCCACAAACACTTCCGGTTGCAACCTCCCTTTGTGTGCAAATTTTACAGGAATCCCTTCTGGTTCCTGTTCTTCTGTTGCGTGGAATTTTGGAGACAACAGGGACACTTCAGGTATACTTACACCCACTCATTGCTATACGAGTCCGGGAGCATACACTGTTATATTCTCCTGCACGGACGGGAATGGCTGCACAGGTGCGGACACCCTCAAAAACCTGGTCAACGTTTATACAAAACCACATGCCGCCTTCTCCTATGGCCCTCAGCCACTGATTCAGGGGACAGTTCTTAACTTTACCAATCAGACAAGCAATGGCTCTGCCTATTTCTGGAATTTCGGTGATCCCACCTCTGGAGGGGACACTTCCAGTCTGACAAACCCTTCGCATACGTTTAACGATTCCGCGGGCAAGTACTGTATTTTAATGGTTGCTTATAATAGCAACTGTATCGACTCGGTTGTTCAGTGCATTGAAATGAACCACATATGCACCTTCCCCGACAGTCTTCCAAATATATTCACACCTAACCATGATGGGATCAATGATATTTTTACTGTGAATACTGCCGGGCTTTCACAACTCTATTGTACTTTGTATAACCGTTGGGGTATGAAGATTTATGATTACAATGCAATTGAAACTGGCTGGGATGGACGAACCTTTGCCGACAATGTCGCCCCTGCAGGAACTTATTATTATACGTTTGATGCCACCTGCCTGAATGGTAAGAAAAGGGAAGCACATGGATTTATCGTTCTGCTGAGGTAAAGATACTGGCTGTTTTTAATTAACAGATTCCCAGGCTAATTGTTCGAATAAAGTCCCAGCTTATTTCCTTCCGTATCCATAAAGTAAGAATAGTAACCTACATTTCCATCTATCGCATTCTGAGGAATAATTGCTTTTCCATCCTTCTGATAATTTCTTATCAGTGTTTTTTCTAAAACGATCGTACCTCCATTGATTTTAATCCGTTCAATAATTTCATTCATTCCAACATTGGCACTGAAAAACAAAACAACACCAGGGCTGCTCGTCAATTTTTTACTTTCAACGAGGGCTCCTGTCATGTCAAAATTTTTATCCGGATTCCTGGGTTTAAAAATGGCATGCGCCACACCATTAAAATCAACAATATCAAGCTTTACATGAGTAAAGACTCTTGAATAAAAGTCGACAGCTCTTTTGAAATCAAAAACCGGTATTTCAAACCACCTGATTAACATTTGAGCAAGACCTCCTTGTTAATTCCTTTTGCCGAAACAGTTCCATACACAAGTGGATTCAATAAAGGCTTGCCCGGCAGAATTACATAAGAAGTAAGGATCATCTCTTTTGCCGGGCCTGTCTTCTCCTTATTATTCGTAAATACCCTGGCCAGGCTTTCCCCTTTCTTCACACTATCCCCAACTTTCTTGTTCAGATAAATACCAGCACTCAGATCAATTTTGCTTTCTTTGGTTTCCCGGCCCGCACCCAGAACAACTGAGGCCAATCCAATATTTCTTGCACCTATTTTATGAACATATCCCTCTGCTGGGGACACCACTTCAGATGAAAATTCCGGCTGTGGCAATTTAAAAATGTCGTCTACCTGTTCCACATTTCCACCCTGAGCCTGAATAAACGCTCTGAATTTAGCAAAGGCTGCACCTGATTTTATCAGCTTTTCGAGGCAGGCCTGCGCTTCACTTTTAGCAGAATACAATCCGGATACCAGCAACATTTGTGAACCAAGTTCCATGCAGAGATCATGCAGATCTTTAGGTCCATTGCCTTTTAGGGTTGCAATTGCTTCTACCACTTCGATTGCGTTTCCAACAGCATGTCCAAGGGGCTGGTTCATATCTGTAATGACTGCGACAGTCTCCCTGCCCACTCCTTCTCCAATATCAACCATTACTTTCCCAAGCTGAAAAGCATCTTCAGTAGTACTCATAAATGCCCCATCTCCTACTTTTACATCCAATACAATTTTGTCGGCACCGGACGCTATTTTTTTACTCATCACACTGCCGGCTATTAAAGAGATGTTGTCAACTGTGCAGGTGACATCTCTCAGTGCATATATTTTTTTATCCGCAGGTACCAGCTCCTTTGTTTGTCCTCCTATTGCAAGGCCAATTTCATTGACATTTTTAAAAAACTGTTCCTGACTCATGTCAACCGAAAATCCGGAAATAGCTTCCAGCTTATCGATCGTTCCTCCCGTGTGCCCCAGGCCCCTGCCGGATAGTTTAGGGACTTTTATGCCCGCTGCCGCGACCAATGGTCCAAGAATCAATGTGGTCTTGTCCCCTACTCCCCCTGTACTGTGCTTGTCGACCTTTACGCCTTTTATGGCGGACAGATCTATCACATCCCCTGAATTCACCATAGCCTTTGTTAATTCCACGGTTTCATCCCGGTCGAGCCCTTTGAAATAAATGCTCATCAACAGGGCCGCAAACTGGTAATCAGGTATTTTTCCGGTAGCAAAGCCCAAAACTGCGAAGTCAATTTCTTCTTTGGAAAGCTTTAACCCGTTCCGTTTTTTTAAAATAATGTCTGTGATTCGCATTTTCAAAAAGTAGTTTAAATAATTTATTTTCAGCGATGAACTAAGCTTAATTTATATATTAAAAGCAATTAACTTAATTCTCCAATAATCCCTTTCAACAGTTTAATAAATTTTTCATTCACGCGTGCGCATGTTTCTATTACCTCTGCGTGATCCAGTTTCTGATCCAGCACACCTGCAGCCATATTGGTAATACAGGAAATTCCCAAAACCTTCATCCCAGAATGAACGGCGGCGATAGCTTCCGGAACTGTTGACATTCCCACAGCACTAACTCCCAGCATTCGTAGTGCATTAACTTCGGCAGGTGTTTCGTAAGATGGGCCGGAAGAAAAACAGTAGACGCCTTCGTGCATAGGACAATTTTGAGCTTTCGCCAATACTCCGGCAAGTTTTATAAGTTCTTTGTCATAGCAATAAGTCAGATCAGGGAAACGGGCTCCAAATTCATCCAGATTTTTGCCTCTCAATGGATTATGTCCGGAAAAATTGATATGATCATTCAACAACATCAAATCGCCCGGCTTGAACGCCTTGTTTACTCCTCCTGCCGCATTTGTAATAATTACTGTTTTCACACCCAGCATTTTCATCACACGCACCGGCAACGTAATTTCTTCCAGGCTATGTCCTTCATAAAAATGTGAGCGGCCTTGCATAGCAATCACCTTTTTCCCCTGCAATTCTCCCAAGACCAGTTGCCCGGCATGGCCTTCTACTGTGGAAACCGGGAAGCCAATCTCCTTGTATTTAATTTTAACAGGGGATATTATTTCCTCTGCCAGATTACCCAGGCCGGAACCCAAGATAAGTCCAATAGTTGGTTCGAAAGACCCAATGGTGCTCTTAATCTTTACTACGGACGCGTCAATTCTTTCTGAAATTTCAGGCATAATTTTAAAGTATTGACGCTAAATTAATGATTTCCACTAAACAGAATTTACAAACTGATTTCCTGCCTAAAACTGTTCCCGTTTGAAGGGGCTTCTACGTTCAATAACTCCCCGACAGTTGCAGCAATATCAGCAAAAGATTTACGCACGCCTATGTTAATTCCTGCTTTTATCTGATGCCCATAGATTAAAATGGGTGTCATTTCCCTGGTATGATCTGAACCCTTTGCTGCAGGATCGTTTCCATGATCAGCAGTCAGAATCAACACATCCTCTTTTTTCAACGCACTCATTAACGCTGGCAATCTCCTGTCAAATTCTTCCAGGCATTTCCCATACCCTTCCACATCCCTTCTGTGACCATAATGAGTGTCAAAATCAACCAGGTTTACAAAAATTAATCCGGATGAATTCCCGGCCAGGGCTTCCAGCGTTTTATCCACCCCATTCATATTACAATCTGTATGAATGGATTGTGTAATTCCATAACCGTCAAATATATCTGCAATTTTTCCCACCCCAATCACTTCTAATCCGGCTTCCTGCACCTTATTTAAAACTGTTTTACCAAATGGCTTAAGTGAAAAATCTTTGCGGTGGGAGGTTCTCCTAAATGAACCTGGCCGGCCTTCGAATGGTCTGGCAATGACTCTTCCCACTGAATAATCACCTGTCAAAAGTTGTCTGGCTACCAAACACATTTCATAGAGTCGTTCGAGTGGAATAATATCCTCGTGGGCTGCTAACTGGAAAACACTATCAGCGGAGGTATAAACAATAGGGAAGCCGGTTCTGACATGTTCTTCGCCCAGTTCATCAATGATTGCAGTTCCTGAAGCTGATTTATTTCCCAATGTCCGGCATCCGATCTTAGCTTCAAAACTGCGGATCAGTTCTTCGGGAAAACCGGAGGTAAAAGTAGGAAACGCTTTCTCAATGATAAGTCCGGCGATTTCCCAGTGCCCCGTCGTTGTATCTTTTCCAGCTGATTTTTCAATGGCACTGCCATAAGCCCCAAGCGGTTTGTCTTCCTTTTTCAAAAACAGACGATCCCCGGTATTTCCAAGTCCAAGTTTAATGAGGTTTGGAATCACCAAATTCTTTAACCGCTCAGAAATGTGGCCCAATGTATTGCTGCCTTCATCTCCATATTGTGCAGCATCCGGGGCATTCCCAATTCCTACGCTGTCCAGAACAATTAAAACAACTCTGTTTACTCCGTTAAGCTTCATACTGTAAAATATATGCTAAACTCAGTATATTTACCACATTCTAAATTTAGAAAAATTATGCTTGCAGTTGATTTAATTATTGAAAATGGCATGATCCTGACTTTGGATAAAGCGGGATCCGTTTTTACAAATGGAGTGCTTGTCATTGATAAAGGGAAGATAATTGATCTTGGTGATCAGGCTATACTGGCCAATTACAAACCTGCTCAAAAAATAAATGCACATGAAAAGCTGGTGATGCCGGGTCTCGTTAATACACATACACATACCGGGAATACTGTTTACAGGGGTTTTGCGGACGACCTGTCCCTAATGGATTGGTTACAGAAATTCATTTTCCCTTTGGAGGCAAAATTCTGCAACAAGGAATTAGTCAGGATAAGTGCTCAACTATCCATCATTGAAATGATTAAATCCGGCACGACTACCTTCAGCGATATGTATTATTTTGAACAGGAAGTGGCTCATGTTGCCAAAGCTGCCGGAATCAGGGCTGAGTTAGCTGAAACCTTACTGGATTTCCCAAGCCCCACAGTCAAAACTTCCGCCGAAGGCCTGGCATACACAGAAGAATTGATTAAGACCTGGAAGGGCGACCCACTGATACAAATTGCTGTTGCCCCGCATGCCCCTTATACCTGTAATACGGATACCTTAATAAAGGCCAAAGCATTGGCGGATAAATACCAGGTCGGCTTCCATCTGCATTTATCCGAAACAGAAAATGAACTCAAGGAATCCATGAAGAAACATGGATTGACTCCGGTTGAATATCTGGATAGCCTTGGCCTGCTGGAGGGTAATGTATTCGCTGTGCACTGTGTGCATCTTACAAAAAACGACAAAGAAATTTTTCAGAAAAGGAAGGTAGGTGTTTCTTACAACGCCCAAAGTAATATGAAATTAGGAAGTGGGGTTGCGCCTATGGATGAACTGATGCGTAAAGGCATTCTTATTGGGATAGGTACGGATGGAGCAGCCAGCAATAATACCCTGAACATGTTTGAGGAAATGGATGCAGGTGCCAAACTGCAAAAAGTTTTTACAAAAGATCCAACCGTGTTTAACGCAAAAACAGTTGTAGAGATGGCGACGATCAGCGGTGCCAGGTTATTGGGACTGGAAAAAAGTTGTGGCAGTCTTGAAAAAGGAAAGCAAGCTGATGTTATTCTTATCGATTTGAATCAGGCGCACCTGATTCCCTTTTACGAAGCCTGTTCGCATATCGTTTACGCAATGAATGGCTCTGAAGTAGATACGGTTATTGTTAATGGGAAGATATTGATGCAGGGAAGGATTCTGACTACCATAGATGAAGCAGCTGTTTTGCACGAAGTGAAGAAGCTTAGTGAGAAAATAAAAAATAATTTCTAAGCATATCAAATTCCCCTTCTGTTTTGGGCGATTTTATAATGGTTATAATCATGCGCATTAAAGGCCTGTAATGGCTATTATAGTAGTCATTATAAATTGGCGAAAATCAGAACTAGTTCCATCTGCTTCTGTATTCTAAGCCCTAAATTCAGGGCCGGGACACCCCAATTCAAAATGCAAATGCACCCGGTAATAACTCATCAATTGTTTTGCTGACAATGCCATCCCTTGTGGGATAGATCACTTCCGTTTTGGCTCCCTGCCGGGTTGAAAACTCAGAAATGACCTGCCTGCAGGCCCCACATGGGGAGCCTGGCAAATTGTTACCAATGGCCACAGCAATAGACCGGATTTTCATATCCGGTCCTTCCGTATTTACTGCGGCGAAAATCGCATTCCGCTCCGCACACATTGTCAAACCATAAGATGCATTCTCGACATTGCATCCGGTAAAAATGTTTCCTTTCTCGGTTAGCAGAGCTGCCCCCACGTGAAATTTTGAATACGGAGCATGCGCATGTTTCGTAGCTTGATTCGCTTTTTCCATAAGGCTTTTCCCATAATCCTTCTCCATATTCATAATCTCAATTTGAACGCATTTTTACTTACACCAGAATCCCGGCTATCGTAGCAGACAAGTAAGACGCCAAAGTCCCACACAACAATGCTTTCAGCCCCAGCCTGGCCAGATCAGCTTTGCGCTCAGGTGCTAATGATCCAATCCCCCCAATCTGCATTCCTACACTGCTGAAATTGGCAAAACCACAGATAGCAAAACTTACAATCAGCAGAGCTTTTTCACTGAAAACATTTTTGTAGGTGCCGGTCAGTTCCTTAAACGCTACAAACTCATTGATCGTTATTTTTTTACCCAGTAAAGTAGCCACTCCTGTTATGTCCTGATGAGGAACACCCATTGCCCATGCAAAGGGATAAAACAGTTTGCTGAACATCCAATCCAGGGTTAAAGGAAAATCGAGGTGAAATAATCCCCCCACCTTCATCATCAGATAATTGATGAAAGCGATCAGGCTGATGAAACCTATCAGCATAGCGATGACATTCACGGATATTTTCATTCCATCTCCTGCTCCATGCGTGATGGCATCAATTACATTTGTATAAGGGGTCTTCACTTCCAGTTTTACACTTCCCATGGTCTCGCTTTCTTCCGTTTCAGGAAAAACAATTTTGGAAATGACCAGGGCCCCGGGTGCAGCCATTAAACTCGCTGTCAGTAAATATTCGGCTTTGGCCCCCATGTTCACATAGATAATCAGGATTCCTCCGGCAATACAGGCCATGCTGCCTGCCATGCTTGCCAGCAATTCACTTTTAGTCATTCCTTTCAGATAAGGTTGAATCATTACCTGGGCTTCTACCTGTCCCACAAATGCACTGGCCACATTGCTCAAAGCTTCGGAGCCACTCACGCGCATAATAAAATTCATGGCTTTGGCAATAATACTGACAATTCGCTGCATTACTCCAAAATGATACAAAATAGCAACGAGCACGCAAACTAAAATGATTGTGGCAGTAATACTAAAAGCAAAAACAAAACCGGTTTGAGCGAAATTGGCAGAGCCTCCGGCAAAATTATCGGTCATGATTCCGCCCCAGACAAAAGCCGCCCCTTCACGGGCAAATTTTTCTACTTTTTCCATTCCATGCCCTAGAATCTGGAAGAAATGTGTGATAAAGGGAACTTTCAATACGCAAACCGCAATAACGAGTTGCAAACCAAGGCCGCAGATCACCAAACGATAATTAATCATCTTCCGATTATTGGAAAACAGGAATGCCAGACCTAAAATCAGTACTACGCCAAAGACACCTTGAAATCTATCCATTCATTTAAAATTTACCCCTGGGGGATACAAATCGTTTTATTAGATCCCGATCGGATGCCAAATCGTTTTGGTCTCCTGAAAATTCATAATTAAATAAGGGTCCTGCATTTCTTTTCCAGTACCGGAATGCATCACGTTCGAATCCGCAACACGTTTCACGTTTAATGCTGCGTTCATTTGAATTTCTTTCAATTCTTCCGGAATTCCTGCTCCGTAAAATACTGCATTGACATCCATGTGAGTGGAGAATTGGGGTAACAACTCTTTTCTTGAACCGGTCAGAATATTTACTACCCCTCCAGGGACATCTGAAGAATTCAAAACTTCACCAAAGGTTACCGCACATAAAGGCTTTGATTCGGAAGCCAAAATCACGCAGGCATTTCCTCCTGTAATGACAGGAGCAATCATTGCTACTAAACCTAATAAGGAATTTTCCTCCGGTGCAATTATAGAAACTACACCTGTTGGTTCAGGTAATGAAAAATTGAAATACGAAGCTGCAACGGGGTTTACACTGCTGAAAAGCTGCTGGTATTTATCTGCCCAGCCAGCATAATAAATAAGCAGGTCTATCGCCTCATGCACTTCTCTTTCAGCTTTTACCTTATCCACTCCCTGAATAGTAAGTTCATCTGTAAATTGATTTTTCCTGGCTTCCAGCATTTCCGCAATCCGGTACACGATCTGTGAACGGTTATAAGCAGTTCTCTTGCTCCATTTTCCAAAGGCTGTGCGAGCCACTACCATTGCATTCCTGAAATCTTTCCTGGATCCGGAGCAGACATTTGCAATCTGATTCCCGTCTGCGTCTTTTAAACTGAAATACCTGCCTGATTCGGTCCTTGGAAATTCCCCTCCTATATATAACTTATAGGTCTTTAAGATCTTCAACCGTTCCGATTTTTCTATTGTAACCATTATATATCCTAATTATCGTTTATTAATATTTAAGGTAAGGCATTAACCCATGAAGTCCGCCTTCTCTTCCTACACCGCTTTCTTTGTATCCTCCAAAAGGAGAAGTAGGGTCAAACTTATTAAATGTATTCGCCCAGATCACTCCGGCTCTCAGTTCTCCTGCCATTTTAAATATTTTGGAACCTTTATCTGTCCAGATTCCTCCTGACAAGCCATAAGGTGTATTGTTAGCCTTTTCAACTACTTCTGCCACTGTACGAAAAGTTTGCACCGTTAATACCGGACCAAAAATTTCTTCCTGCACAATTCTGCTTGCCTGAGAAACATTCCAGAACACCGTAGGCCTGAACCAATATCCTTGGGATGGCACGGAACAGGAACTCTGATAGCACTCCCCCCCTTCTTTTAAGCCTATAGCCTGATACTTTGTTATTTTTTCCCACTGAGCTTTGGAATTGATGGCTCCAATATCTGTATTCTTATCCAAAGGATCTCCTACAACCAATGTCTCCATGCGGTCTTTCAGCTTACGCATCACTTTGTCAAAAACAGATTCCTGAACAAACAGCCTTGAACCAGCACAACAAACATGTCCCTGATTAAAAAATATACCGTTTACAATTCCTTCCACTGCCTGATCAATGGAGGCATCTTCAAAAATAATGTTAGCTGCTTTTCCACCAAGTTCCAGGGTGTACTTTTTAGCTGTTCCGGCAAGGGAGCGCTGAATAATTTTCCCTACATCTGTGGAGCCGGTAAATGCTATTTTATTGATATCGGGATGGTTGACAATCAGGCTGCCTGTTTTACCAGCGCCGGTAATAATATTGACTACCCCCGGAGGAAGATCCGCTTCCTGAATGATCTCGGCCAGCTTTAATGCGGTAAGAGAGGTGGTTTCTGCAGGCTTCAAAACTACCGTATTCCCGGTGGCTAATGCCGGAGCAATTTTCCAGGCAGCCATCAGCAGGGGGAAATTCCAGGGAATAATCTGACCGGCGACTCCCAATGGTTGTGGAGTTTTCCCTGGCACAGCATAATTCAGTTTGTCAGCCCAGCCTGCATAGTAAAAAAAATGTGCGGCGGCCAGTGGAATATCAATGTCCCTGGATTCCCGGATTGGTTTCCCCCCATCCATGGTTTCTATAACGGCCAGTTCTCTGGATTTTTCCTGTATAATACGGGCAATTCTGAACAGGTATTTTGCTCTTTCGCTGGCAGGAATTTTTGACCACACATACTTCTGAGCATCCGCTGCCGCTTTAACAGCTTTATTTACATCGCTCTCCCCCGCTTCTGCTATCTCAGCAATTTTTTGTTCTGTCGCAGGGTTTATCGTATCAAAATAAACAGGCTTGTCAGGTGCAACAAAAGTCCCATTGATGAAAAGTTCGTATCTCTTTTTAAGCTGGATATGCGAAATGCTTTCCGGAGCAGATGCATATTGCCAGTCTGTTTTAAAATTTATAACAGGTTTCTGTTTCCCTTTGGTCTTTGGAAGACTTACACTGGTCTTTTGAAGACTTGCGTTGGTCTTTGGACGATTTATTTTCTTCTTTCCATTGAGAATTAATTTGTTCTTTTTACTCATTACTTATAGCTTTTATCTGCCTCGTTGTTTTGTACTTATTTAGGCTTATTAATTGATTAGTCTATTGAAAAATAATCCAGCGATTGGTAATACCCTGTAGCTTCCTTTTGTAATTGCATCAACAAATCATTCGCCAGCGTACTTGCCCCAAATCTAAAATAATGGGGACTAAGCCAGGCTTCACCCAGCGTTTCTTTTACCATAACCAGGTACTGCAAAGCCTCCTTTTCTTTCCGTATTCCACCGGCAGGTTTCATCCCAATCATTTTGCCTGTCCGGTAAAAATAATCCCTGATAGCTTCCAGCATGACGAGTGTAACCGGCAAAGTTGCTGCAGGCTCAATTTTTCCGGTCGAGGTTTTAATAAAGTCTGCCCCTGCATCCATGGCAATGTCACTGGCAAGCCTGATATTCTGGTAAGAATCCAGTTCACCTGTTTCCAATATCACCTTCAGATGGGCTTCTCCGCAGGCTTCCTTTACCGCAGCAATTTCATCAAAAACAAAATCGTATTCCCCGCATAAAAAACGGCCTCTGGAAATGACCATATCTATTTCATCCGCTCCTTCATTCACAGCAAACCGGGTATCCTCCAGTTTAATTTTCAAAGTAGAATTTCCGGAAGGAAACGCGGTAGCAACTGATGCCACTTTAACTCCCGAATCACCCAGTGCACGTTTAGCCGTTTTCACATGATTGGGGTATACACAAACTGCCGCAACAGAGGGGACATCTTCCATTCCTTCCCAGGGCCTGACGGCTTTGGCACAAATCTGCCTCACCTTGCCGGCACTGTCCTTTCCTTCAAGGGTAGTTAAATCCAGCATGCTGATGGCCAGTTTTATGGCCTGCACCTTACTTTGTTTTTTTATACTTCTGGAATTGAACCGGGCAACCCGCTCTTCAACGCCTACCTGGTCAATGGGGTGCTTATCTAATTGGTACTTCATTTTCAGACAGAGATTACACTCGTAAATATAGTAATATATTTAATCCCACATTATTTGTACATTTAGCCTATGAAAAGCCGCGAAGAAATTGTACGCAACTGGTTACCCCGTTACACTGGGACCGAACTTGATAATTTCGGTAAATATATTTTGCTCACGAATTTCGGGCATTACCTGCATCTTTTTTCTGAGCGCTTCAAGGTTTCCATCAATGGAACGGACAAGCCAATGCCCAATGTTACACATGGAGATATTACGCTGATTAATTTTGGGATGGGCAGCGCGAGTGCTGCCACAATAATGGACCTGCTAAGTTCTGTTTCTCCCAAAGCTGTTTTATACCTTGGGAAATGCGGGGGGCTGAAAAAGAAAAACAAACTGGGAGATTTAATTTTACCTATTGCAGCGATAAGAGGAGAAGGCACTTCAAATGATTATTTACCCCCTGAAGTCCCGGCCCTTCCCTCATTCAGTTTACAAAGAGCTGTTTCAACCACTATCCGAAAATTCAACCGCGATTATTGGACAGGAACCGTTTATACAACCAACAGACGCGTTTGGGAACATGATGAAGAGTTTAAGAAATACCTGCGCAAGATCCGGTGTATGGGAATTGATATGGAAACTGCAACTGTTTTTACAACCGGGTTTTACAATGAAATACCGGTTGGGGCCTTGCTATTAGTCAGTGATCAGCCGATGATTTCTTCAGGAATCAAAACCAGGGAAAGTGACAAATCTGTTACGGAAGATTATGTCGAAACGCATCTCAATATTGGCATTGATGCATTGAAAGAATTGAAAAATAAGGGCGAAAGTGTCAAACATCTCAGGTTCGATTAGGAGGACTTAGGCTTTTAAGCCTTAGTCCACTTTATATCCGAAGGATGCTAGATAGACTTGCTTTGCCTAAGGCAAAGCGCTTTAGTCTATCTTATGCCCGGAGGGCGCTAGGAGGACTTAGGCTTTTAAGCCTTAGTCCACTTTATATCCGAAGGATGCTAGATAGACTAAAGGTATTCACCTTACAATCACCAGCCTCTTATTCCCCACCCCGTCTTTCCCTGAAAGCCTTATTGTATAAATACCCTCAGCAAACCTGCTTGCATCAATAACGGTTCTGCCATAGAACAACTCACTCAACATTAATCTCCCACTGATGTCAAAAATCATCAGGTTTTGTTTTCCTGCATCGAAAAACGGAGCTGAGGTCTCAATTGTAAATTTTCCGTTATTCGGATTTGGAAAAAGCTTAAAATCTATCCCGGAAGCCGAAATCTCCCGCACCCCCAAAGTAGTGCCTACATTGAGAATGTCCCTGACCCTATAGGTTTCTCCGTCTGCGATATATAAAGTCCCAATTGAATCCATGGTCAGGCCAAATGGAACAAATTCAGCTTTTAGTGCAAGAACACTGTCTTTCAGGTAAGCTCCACCACCTGCAATCGTCCTGATAGAATCCCCGGGACCTATACTATCCCCCCTTTGATAAACTTCACGTATCCGGTAATTACCTTCATCTGCAATAAATAAATTTCCTGCATAATCCAGTACGACTCCCGATGGGTTGGATAGTGCAGCCAAGGTAGCCAGTCCTCCGTCTCCGCTAAATCCATTGGTACTGTTTCCCGCAGCAATGGTCCTGAGACCCTGCTTAGTTACTTTGTAAACATTGGAACTTCCATAATCTGCTATATACAGGTTGAATGCATTATCAATCGCAAGCCCGTTGGGGAAATTTAATCCCGAGACATAGGTTGTAATGTTGTAGGTAGTCGTGTCAGCATTTTTTGTCAGTTTGCGAACACAATTATTGGCTGCATCCGCTATGTACACATTCCCTAAACGGTCAATCGCCAGACCACTTGGCAGATTCAGCATGGCCGATGTGCTTAAACCATTATCTCCGCTGTAACCGGGAATACCATTACCTGCTATGGTAGTAATAGTATCATTATTAACGGTCACCTTGCGAACACGGTTATTGTACTTATCTGCTATATAAATATTTCCGGCACTGTCCAGTGCAATATCGCAGGGAGAAAACAAGGAGGCGGATGTTGCAGGCCCTCCATCTCCTATTGGAGCAGCATCAGTTGTATCTCCTGCTACTGTGTACACAATCTGAGTACTGTGTACTACTTTTCTAATCCGGTTATTGCCACAATCAGCAATGTACAGATTGCCAGCCTTGTCCAATTTAACGGCATAAGGATCCATCCCTGCATTTGTAGCTAAAATACTGTCTTTGGTGTAGCCAATTGAGTCATTGCCCGCTACGGTAAAAATTTCCTGAGCATTTATCTGGCTGATACAGATAATTGCAAACAACAGAATACAGTTTAGTTTCGTTCCCACGCTACAGCTAAAGTAGTCACAAAATGCCTACATTGTACTGAAACAGAACTGAAAATAGTTGAACTTATTGTATGATTTACGATCGGAATTCAGGATTGCATCCCTGTTTATTTGTTTACTTCTAAACACCTTCCTCCTGATTTCTCAAACCAGACCAATGACCGGAAAATATTATCCGGATGGTCATGGGGGGCGGGTATTCCTGCCCCTTGAAGATATCTCTTTTGCCGATGAGGTAATCAGCTTCGATCATGGCCAGCCCCGTGCCATTCCCTCCGCATCCGATTCGAGTCAGGCACTGGGTATTCCGGATTACGACAGTGTGAACATTAAAGGATTTGTTTCATTAGGTTGCAAGGGCTCTCTTGTCCTGCATTTTAAGGACAATGCGCTTGTAAACATAAAAGGTCCGGACCTCTATGTCTTTGAGGTTGGCAAGTACATTGAAGCGACTGAATTATCTGTCTCAAAAGATGGCCGGCGATGGATAAAGGTGGGAAAGATAAAAGGCGGGAAGGCAAGCGTGGATATTGGTGATTCTGTCAAACCGGGAGAGGTGTTTCATTATGTACGCCTGACTGATTTAGGGGATGAGTGCCGGGGAAACTGGCCGGGAGCTGATATTGATGCTGTAGCGGCGATAGGTTCAGGCAGGCATATAAGTTTAAAATCCTCTGTCCTGTTCAGCTTTGACAAAGCAGTATTGAAGCCGGAAGCCGTCAAAGAATTTGAAAAAGTTCTGTCGGATCTGAAAATCAGCCCTGGATCTGAACTCATTATAGAGGGGCATACGGACAGCCTGGGGAACTCCGGATACAATGAAAAACTATCTGTACAACGTGCCCTGTCTGTAAAAAACTACTTGGCAGGAAAACTCAATAGTCCTAGTTATAAAATTCTTTCTTTCGGCTATGGCGCTGCCTATCCCATTGCAACAAACAAAACAAAGGAAGGACAGGAACGAAACAGAAGAGTGGAGATTATTATCGTGCCGCCTGCAAACTAACTCATCGCCCTTCAAAAACACTTCATCATGGACGAAAGAATATCCATTCTTTTCTTTCCAAAATCAATGTCAATGTGACTTTCTCTGTCATCCCCATTTATGAAATATAACCTCAGGCTGGTTGTTGGTCCCTGCAATTTTTTCAAATCATCATTTGCCAAAGGGTAGTTGACAAAAATTTTCGTGTATTGAGTGACTTCCCCTCTCGCATTCGGCCTGTTATCAAATACTTTGCCTTTCCAATCTTCTGTTGCAATAAGTGTAAGTGTGCTTCCATCTCCCATTAAAATCATTAATTTACCATCCTTTGGAACATATACATTTCTGGCAGACTGAACGGTTAACTCAAAGCGCAAAAACTTAGTTGAATCCACTTCATAACCTGAAGCCTGCAATTCCACGGAGCTGATAAATGGAGAGAGTCTTTCCCATCTGGTCTTCAAAAGTTTTTGTTTGGTAAATTTATCAACCTCGTCAATCTCGTATTTACAATCTTTGTTTTGTGCAGTCGCACACATCGTAAATAATGCAAGCGTCAAAAGTGTCAAAATTGATTTTTTCATAGGATTTATCAGGTTGATTGGTTTCTACACCGCTATATTACAAAATTTAATACTTGCTTTTATTTGGCCAGATTCCCTTTAAAAACCTTTTCAAATTTATCCAGTTTTGGTTTTATGACAAACTTGCAATAACTCTGATCTCCGTTCAGGTTGTAGTAATTCTGATGATAATCCTCCGCTTTATAAAAATGGGTAAAAGGGCTGATTTCTGTAACGATAGGATTGGCAAAAGCACCCGAAGCGCTTAGTTCCTTTTTATATTTTTCAGCTAACT
>Ga0207067_10110_pt2 | contig 26433 bp, 17 predicted proteins | sample Alteio_BWMinCont_25_FD_153484 | JGI IMG/M metagenome (GOLD analysis project Ga0207067, IMG submission 153484) | Enriched cells from forest soil in Barre Woods Harvard Forest LTER site, Petersham, Massachusetts, United States -... | ecosystem: Environmental > Terrestrial > Soil > Temperate forest >...
AATCGTTGCGCCCTTACCTACATGCGTTTTGGCATAATTTCCCCTGCGGGGGACTCCGCTGCGTGGATTGCTGACATTTGTAAACACCATGGAAGGTCCCAGAAACACATCATCCCCGCAGGTGACTCCGGTATAAATGGAGACGTTATTCTGAACTTTTACATTATTGCCCAATACGACTTCCTGTGACACTACCACGTTCTGACCTATGTTGCAATTTTCACCAATTACACAATTGGACATGATATGAGAGAAGTGCCATATTTTGGTTCCCCTGGCAATTTTACTGCCTTCATCAATAATTGCCGTCGCGTGTGCGAAATACTCCATCTTCCTGTTTTTCTAAAGCAGACAAAAATAGCATATTTTGCTGAAAGTGGAGAATACGTCAGGCTAACTCAGGTTTCAGAATACGATCCTGTATCCCCCGTAAGGAAATACACCTAACTGGTATTCTGAAACAATAGTACCGGGGTTTGGGTTATAGATCTGGTCCAAAATATTTGCATGATTGAAAATGTTCTCAATGGTCACAAACCAGCTTTCTGAAACCCTCTTTTGATTGATTTTAAAGGCTATTTTAAAATCGACTTTGGAATAAGGCATAAAGGTTTTGGCATTTGTCTGTGAATTAATATAAATTGCTTCTCCGGCGACTTTGGACGCGACAGGATCTATGGGTGTATATCGGTTTCCACCTGCAATTGTGCCCTTGAGGTCAATCACGATCATTTTGTTTCCCTTCCCGATCGGAATTTCATAACCTGCAAGTGCATTAACAATATATCCCCCGCTGAATGAAGTATAGCGTAATGTATCATCACTGCCTCTGTACATCGATTTATAAAGAGAGGTTGTTACTAAAAAGTAATAATGTTTGCTGAAGAATTTCTCAATGGTTATTTCTATTCCATAATTTCTGGCTGTCCCTTTATTCTTTAAACTGTCCACGGATGGCAAGCCATCCAGACTGTTTCCAACATTTACCATGGAGAAAGGACTGGACATTTCCTGAACAGGTACATCATACAGCCACTGGTAATAGGTTTCAAATTTGAACCGGAAACGCTTGTTGACAGAATAATCGTATCCAAGTACAAAATGGTCACTTTTAGTAAACCCGAGGTCCTGATTGCTAAGGGTGTAGGGTCCTGTGCCAGCCGGGTTATCATAGCTTCTTAAATAGTAATACATCAAAGGCTGGGTCTGACTATGCATGCCGAAAGCAAAACTGAGTGCCTGTTTGGGTTGAAATTGCCACCTCGTGCCCAGTCTTGGCTCCAGGGCCTGGGAATTATTCAATAAAAACTGCTGATAATGCAGTCCGCTGTTAAACGTAAGCCGGTCTGTAAGTCTGAACTGCCAGCTTACAAAACCCTGGGCAAGGCCGGCATAATTGGTTTTTCCCTGCAACTGATAAACATAAGCCTTGGTAAGCGTATCATAATAGGTATTATTGTAACTCGAAAACAATTCCGCATAGGTTATTCCCGCCTTTAGCGTGTTCCGGCTGTTAATTTTATCAGTTACGGTATAATTAATGTTGTATTGTCCCTCCGTTTGTTTATTGTTGTAAATATTAAATGGTGTAGGATTTGCCCCGGATAAGGTATCTATATTAACCCGTAACTGATCGGCGGATACAGAAGCCGCTAATCTGCCATAAATTTTATCGGTAAAAGAATAAAGGTGGTCAAATCCGGCAGCACCGGTAGATGAACCGTAGCCAAGATCCTGTCCACTTGAAGTATAGGACCAGTCACTTGAATTCTGCTGATTATTGTCGACGGTAATATTGCTGATTCCCCCCAATCCCCAGAATGAAAAAGTTCCGTATTTCCGGGTTGGGAAATTTAATTTAAAGGTCAGATCCTGATAGATAGGAATTCCCGTTACTCCAAAGTTAACGCCCAGTAATTGCAATGGTTCCAGATTGGAATAACGGTAATCGATCAGGAAAGAGCTTCCGGTACTTTTTGAAATGGGCCCCTCTGCCCCAAACTCCAGACCATTTAATCCGGCCTGTGCGATGAATTCATATTTTTCATTGTTCCCATCCCGAAGTTTCAGGTCGAACACAGCCGCATCCGCATTACCATATTCAGCGGGAAATGCGCCCGTAATAAAATCAGAATGCGCAAGTACATTTGTATTCAGCATGCTGATTGGACCTCCGGTAGCGCCCTGGGTTGAAAAATGATTTGGGTTTGGAATCGCTGAACCTTCCAGTTCCCATAAAACTCCAATTGGGGAATTGCCACGCACCACGATAGCATTATTGGCATCATTGCCCGATGCAACACCTGCATAGTTTTCAACCATCCTGCTGACATCTCCTCTGCCACCTGCATAGCGATTCGCTTCTTCCGGATCAAAGTCCCTTCCGCTGTTCGTAATCATGTCGTTGTTGGGCCTTGTTTTATCTCTGTCACTGGTAATTTCTACTTCTTTTGCAGTCATTACTTTTTCATGCAATTCAATCTGTAACACCACTTCCTTTCCCGAAGAAACAATCAGGTCATTCAAAAAAGCATCTTCATAACCAATATAGCTTACTTTCAGAGCCCTTCTGCCATCAGGCACTTTTTGCAGCTTGAATTTTCCATCCAGATCTGTTGCCGATCCCAAAAAGGTATCAAGACCTGTTACAATAATGGTGGCTCCGAAAAGCGGAGATTTTGAATCTGCATCAATTACACGGCCTCTGACGGTCTGAGAATAGTTCTGACTGAAAACTGAACCTGCAGAACCAGCCAAAAGTAAAATGAGAAATGTTTTTAGCGAAGGAATATTCCGGAACACGGTTCTTTTGAACATAGTACTGATAAACATGGTTCTGATGTTTGAACAGGATTTTTATCTGGCAAATATAAAAGTATTGATTTTATTATTGGCAACCGTGACATATATTTGCAATCACAGATTAAGTAATTGTGCGTTTAACGTTTTCAGGTTAAACAATTTAGCGGATTTTAATTCAGCGATATGCTTCCCATCCGAATATCCATAGTATCCTATTTAAATTCCAGGCCATTTTTATATGGAATCGAGCATTCTGATTTATTTAAAGAAATTCAACTGAGTTCAGATACACCGGCCATTTGCGCCAGGAAACTACTGGAAAACGAGGTTGATTTAGGCCTGGTGCCTGTTGCAATTCTTCCCCTTTTACCGCACTATAGTATCATTGGAGATTATTGCATTGGTGCAGTTGGTGCTGTGACATCCGTAATCCTTTACAGTGAAGTTCCATTGCATGCTATTAAATCAATCTGGCTGGATTATCAGTCCCGTACTTCTCTTCAGCTGACCAGGGTGCTCGCCAGGCATTTCTGGAAAATAGCCCCGGTCTGGCAAAATGGGAGTGCCGGATTCGAAAATAAAGTAAAGGGTGATTCTGCTGCATTGGTGATTGGTGACCGTACTTTTGAACTCAAAGACAAATACAGGTACGCGTTTGATTTGGGAGAGGAATGGTTCAGGTTTACAGGCTTACCGTTTGTTTTTGCCTGTTGGGTCACGACAAAAAAATTACCGGATGATTTCATAAAAAAATTTAATCAGGCTTTGGATGGTGGGATACAACACATTCCTGAGTTAGCAAGAGGGATCAGTGAATCAGGTCAATATCCGATAGATGTATTTCAATACCTGCAGCAACACATTAGTTATCGGCTTGACAGGGAAAAGCGAAAAGGACTGGAACGATTTCTGGGTTATTTGAGTGGGCAGAGCCCAGAGGCATAAGCCTTGCTACACCCAAAAGGGGGGGGTATAAATCAGACGAATGCCAGAAGTATAAGTCTGATTAAATAAATGTTAAATTGCGGAATAATTTATTACATTTAGGCTTCTTAATCAAAAATTAAGGTATGGGAGGTGTTTTTACAAAAGCGATTTCAATTTCAGGATTAGTATTCTGTCTATTCACCTCTGGCTCTTCCATCAGCCTTGCACAAAAATCGGCCATTGACAATGCGGGTGAAAAAATCAAGAAATTTAACGCGCACAGCGCTTTTAACAGAGGTGAATTTAAAACAGCGCTTAATTTATATTCAGCTCTTTTATACGATAATAAAGACGATGCCGGTTTGACGTTCTGGGTGGGAGAGTGTTATTTCAATCTGATGAATTATACCCATGCCCTGGAATATTTCAATCTGGCAGCAAAGATCAACCCCAATGCAAACCCTGATTTGCATCTTGAAATGGGAAGGACTTTGCAGATTCTTGGCGAGACAGAGAAAGCCATTGCGGCGTTGGAAGAATACAAACAAACAAATCCCGGGGCAAAAACACTGAAGGAAAGTGAAGTGGATCATTATCTGGGTCAATGCAGAACCGCTTTGGAATTGACCGCGACCCCCATCAATGTCAATATTGAGAACCTGGGTATGAGTGTGAATTCCGAATTCGATGACAAGCGTCCTTCCATTACCGCCGATGGCAAAAAAATGATATTCACTTCACGCAGACCCCGTGACAAGGATAGTCCTGTTGACACAGAAGGAGATGGGAAATACTTTGAGGATATTTATATTTCACTTTGGGACTCCGCAAAAAAAACCTGGGGCGAACCTGATTTGGTTCCGGGGTCTATTAATACTGAATTCCATGATGCAGCCTGCAGTATCTCCCCTGACGGAAAACAAATTTTTGTTTATAAGAACGATCCCCTTGAAAACAGAGGTGGTGATATCCTGATATCGAAACTAAGTTCAAACGGACGATGGGGTACGCCCAGGCCAATTGGCCGCCCTATTAATACTACTTATTACGAAGACGGAGCCTGTCTTTCCCCTGATGGCAATACGCTTTACTTCATCAGTGAACGCAATGCAAAAGGAGCCATGGGTCATAGTGATATTTATATGAGTACCCGAACAAGCAAAGGAGGGGAATGGGCTGAACCAGTCAATCTGGGACCGGAAATCAATACAGAATATGATGAAGGTGGGGTTTACATTGCTGCAGATGGTAAAACGTTGTTTTTCTGTTCCAATGGGCATAATTCCATGGGCTCTTATGATATTTTTAAAACGGTACATGAGAATGGCAAGTGGACTACTCCGGTAAATCTTGGATACCCAATTAATACGATTGCTTCTGAAAAGAGTTTCGTACTCAGTACGGATGGCAAAACGGCGTACATTACCAGCGATCGCAAAGGCGGACTTGGAGAAAGTGACATCTATAAAGTGGACCTCTCACATTATCCCATTTTGGAAAAGGATCCGGCTAAAGCTGCCGCTGCTGCAGTTACTCCGGGCTTTTCTATTTTAAAAGGTACTGTTATAAGCAATGAGGGCGCTTCAGCCTTGGCGGCAGAACTAAATATTTATGATGAGGCGGGACAGAAAGTTGGAAATACCATGTCTCATTCGGACGAGAGCGGAGATTATTTTATAACACTTCCGGGGAATAAGAAATATACGGTTAAGATTGAATTGAAAGATTACAAACCCCTTGAAGAAAGCTTTTTACTTCCGGCCTCAAAAGACGGGAATACGTATACACAGGTGAAGCACTTTCTGATGTATAAAAAATAGACTATCCTGCAACTTTAAAGGATACTGACCAAACACAGTTTTCAGTATACATTCACTTCCCTTTCGAGCGTAAGACCGAATTTCTGATTGACTGAATCCAGAATTTCCCGGGAAAGGTCATAAATTTCCCTGCCGCTGGCCTTACCATAGTTGACCAGTACCAGTGCCTGATCTCTATGCACCCCGGCATCCCCAATGGTTTTCCCTTTCCAGCCGCACATTTCAATTATCCAGCCCGCTGCAAGCTTGACTCTTCCATTATCAAGAGGATAAGCAACCATTCCCGGGTAGCGTTGTTTTAATTTCTGAAAAGTCTCACCGGAGATTTCCGGATTTTTGAAAAAGCTTCCTGCATTTCCGATTTTGGCCGGATCAGGTAATTTGCCGGTTCTGATATTTATGACGGCCTGGCTGATCGCTTTTATGTTTCGTTCTTTGACACCCATTGCATCCAGCTCTTTTTCAATAGCACCGTAACTTGTTTTAAGAAGAGGCCTTTTGCTCATACGGAATGTAACGGAAGTAATGATAAACTGGCCTTTCAGTTCCTGTTTAAAAACACTTTCCCTGTAGCCGAATTTGCATTCCGCATTTGAAAACTTTTTCAGCGTCCCCTCTTTTATATGCAAAGCTTCTAACTCGTAGAAAACATCTTTCAATTCCACTCCATAAGCTCCGATATTTTGCAATGGACCGGCCCCAACACTCCCTGGAATCAGGGACATGTTTTCAACCCCTGCATAATTGTGACTCAGACAATACATTACAAAGTCGTTCCAAACCTCGCCACTCCCTGCTTTTACATAATAATAATCCGCATCCTCCTTATCCAGGCTAATCCCTTTCAGCGTGTTTTTCAGAACCAACCCATCGTAATTTTTTGTGAATAAAAGATTACTGCCTCCACCCAAAACCAGAATCGGAGTATCTGTAAACTTTTTCTCCGACAAAACCTGTTTCACATCCTCCGTTGAATTAAATTCACAGAAATAACGGGCAGAGACGTCTATATGAAAAGTGTTGAAAGGCTTTAAGGAAATATTATCTAAGAGTATCATACTGCTCTAACCGGCCAAAATGGAGTTTGTACTTATAACCTGACAGGTCTAAAATTACAACATATTCTATTGATTCTCCATATCTTCGAAGCGTGAAAAAGGCTGTAGTATCTGTAATAAATGATTTGGTTACTGACCAGCGTGTACATAAGGTTTGCCTCACGCTGCAAAAAACGGGATATGAGGTTTTGCTTGTTGGACGGCATCAAAGAAAAAGTTTAGCGCTTGATAACAGAAGTTATACCACACATCGTATGAAACTGTTGTTTGAGAAAGGCCCCGCCTTTTACGCTGCTTTTAATGTTCGCCTGTTTTTCTACTTGTTGTTCCGGGATTGTGACCTTCTGGTATCCAATGATCTGGACACCCTTCTGCCCAATTACCTGATTTCAAAATGGAAGCATATTCCTTTGATATATGATACACATGAAATTTTCACAGAGGTCCCTGAATTGGAGCATAGCCCAATCAAAAAGAGAATATGGACCTGGATCGAAACCCGGATAGTTCCCGGGCTCCGTTATGTATTTACAGTCAACCAAAGTATAGCGCTCTGGTACAAAGACAAGTATGGAACAGAACCAACCGTTGTTCGCAATATACCACAGAAATTAATTTTAACATCTGAGAAATTAACTGCAAAATCTGAAAAGACCGCTCTAAAACCTGCCAAGACCAGGGCTGAATTGGGTCTGCCTGAGGGAAAGCAACTAATTATTCTGCAAGGTGCCGGAATTAATATTCAACGGGGTGGGGAAGAGCTGGTTGAAGCCATGAAGTACGTTGAAAATACGCTTCTGCTTGTTATTGGAAGCGGGGATGTAATCAATGTCCTGAAAGTAAAGGCAATGGAACCGGATTTGAAGGGAAAGGTGATGTTTGTCGGGAAACTTCCCTATTCAGAAATGATGGAGTATACACGCCTTGCAGATATTGGATTGACACTTGACAAGGCTGATAGTCTGAATTATCGTTTTAGCCTGCCTAATAAACTGTTTGATTATATTCAGGCAGGTACGGCTATTTTAGCCTCCCGCCTGACAGAAGTTGAAAGAATAATCAGGCACTACGACATCGGTGAATTTATTGATAACCATAATCCAAAACACATCGCTGATAAAATTAATCAGATGTTAGCCTCGGGAGAGCAACTCCTGAAATGGAAAGAAAACACTAAACTTGCAGCCCGGGAATTGACCTGGGAAAATGAAGAGATGGAATTGATGAAAGTGTATAAATTGTTTTTGTAAAAAGCTGTTCTAAAACCAAATGCAACACGTGTCGTTTAATAGTTAATAATCCACGCAAATTTCTACGCCCCACCTTCATATAATTGCTTTCGATGTTCCCTATCCTCCAAGCTATGGAGGCGTTATTGATATTTATTTTAAGGTCAAAGCTTTGCATGAGCAAGGTGCAAGGATTCATTTACATTGCTTTGAGTATGGCCGGGCAATCGCCAACCAGCTCAACGAAATCTGTGAAACAGTAAGGTATTACAAGCGCAAACAGAACGCGTTCTATCTGTTTCGTTCATTGCCCTATATTGTTCTTACCCGATCCTCTGAAGAGCTTATGGAAAATCTTCTGAAGGATGATTATCCCATTCTTTTTGAAGGGCTTCACTGCTGTTTTCATTTAAATGACAGGCGACTATCAAAGCGAAAGAAGATAGTCAGAACCCATAATATTGAACATGATTATTATGAGAATCTGGCAAAGGTTGAACCTAAAATTTTCAGAAGAATATACTTTAACAACGAGGCCAGAAAATTAAAGCGCTTTGAAACTATTCTGAACAAAGCGGAATACATTATTGCGATTTCTTCTGCAGACAGGAGTTATCTGGCATCCAGTTACAGAAACGTAACGGAGGTGCCCGCCTTTCATCCGGACGAAAAAATAGCGATCCAGACCGGGAGGGGAAATTTTGCATTATATCACGGCAATCTTGAAATCGGGGAGAATATAGAAGCTGCAATGTACCTGGTTAATCAGGTCTTTAATACAATGACCATTCCTCTGATCATAGCCGGGAAAAATCCTCCTGCTCATTTAACGGAAGCTATCAGTCGTTTTCCTCATATACAGCTCAAAGCAAATATATCTACGGAGGAAATTTACCGCATGGTTCAGGAAGCTCAGTTGAATGTGTTACCAACCTTTCAATCCACTGGAATAAAGTTAAAATTGCTTACGGCGCTTTTTAAGGGGCGGCATTGTGTTGTGAATCCTGCAATGGTTATGGGAACAGGTTTGGAAAGCCTTTGCATCATTTGCGATTCAGCGGAGGCAATGAAAAAGGAAATTATTCGTGTGTTTGAAATTCCATTTGCTGTTGAGGAGATTCAGAAAAGGGAAGAAGTCTTGCTGGAGAAATTTTCCAATGCGCTGAATGCAAAGAAAATACTGGAATTGATCAGGTAACCGGAACTGGTGCATCTATTACCTCACCATTTTCACAGCGAACCGAGCGGGAAGGAAATTTTCTAAAAATAAGAAAGTCGTGCGTTGCAATGATCACTGCCCTCCCTGTTTTGCTGATGTCGAGAAGCAATTTAATGATTCCTTCCGAAGTTTCAGGATCAAGATTACCAGTAGGCTCGTCTGCCAGAATAACTTCAGGGTCATTAAGCAGCGCACGTGCAATCGAAATCCGCTGTTGTTCTCCCCCTGAAAGTTCATGCGGCATTTTATGACCTTTGGTGGCGATTCCCACTTTATCCAATACGGACTGAATCCGGTCTGTCATTTTTTGTTTGTTTTTCCATCCGGTAGCTCTCAGTACAAACAGGAGGTTTTCGTTGACCGAACGGTCGGTAAGCAATTGAAAATCCTGAAAAACAATTCCAAGTTTTCTCCTTAAAAAGGGAATCTCTTTACTCCTGATCGCCTTTAGATTAAATCCGGCAATCGTTCCTTCCCCCTGCATAATAGGTAAATCGGCATAAAGTATTTTAAGCAGGCTGCTTTTCCCGCTGCCTGTTTTCCCCACTAAGTACACAAATTCACCTTTGTCAATGCTTAATGTAACATGGCTCAGCACGAGATTATGTAACTGGAAAACAGAAACATCGTTTAAGTGTATGAGTGTGTCAGCAGACATTATTAATAATCCAATCTTAATTAAACAAAGGTAATAAATGTGAAGTCGGTAAAGATAAATTCGCACGGCTTTGTTAAAATCAGGAGCCAATAATTTCAACATCTTTCCGTTCATAACTTATAAACCACCTATCCCTTTAACCTGCAAAGCATCCTATTTTTGAGGGTTAGTAAATTCAACTGTTTTGGGTCTGCGCATAATCATTTTAGGTATTATTTGTTCAATGGTGGTTGGGCCCATAAAGGCCCAGAAGACTTCTATCAGTGTCGGTGAGGATGCCGGTTTTGCTGTTGCCAGACAGCTCTTTGAAAATCAGAAGTTTGGTGCGGCCCGTCATTTTTTTGAACAGGTAATTTCAACGCATCCGGATCCTAACTCCCTTGTCAGGGTTGACGCAGAATTCTACAGCGCCATCTGCGCCCTTGAATTATTTAATAAAGATGCAGAATTGCTCCTGAGACATTTTATTGCCCTGCATCCGGAGAGCCCGCATACACGTAGAGCCACTTATAGTTTAGGCAAGTACAATTACCGCAAAAAAAATTACAGACAGGCTATTGAATACTTCCGGGCACTCGATGTTTACGACCTGAATGGGGAAGAGAAGGCCGAATTCTATTTCATGAGGGGCTATTGTTATTTTGAATTAAGTGAACATGCGGAACAGGAGAAGAATGCCACAGCCAATACAGAGGCTGCAAAAGCTGATTTCTTCCAGATTAAAGACAGGGATACCCGTTATACCCATCCCGCGGTTTATTATTATTCGCACATCTCCTACCAGCAAAAAAATTATGAAACAGCACTGCAGGGATTTCTGAATCTGGTCAGGGATGAAAACTTCGGCCCTGTGGTTCCCTATTACATCACCCAGATTTATTTTATCCAGAAGAAATACGAAGATGCTATACGGTTTGCCACACCTCTGCTGACAGACACACTAAATGTAAAGCGTTTGCCGGAAATTGCAAGAATCATCGGGGAATCGGATTACAAAACAGGTAAATACCCGGAGGCCATTCCTTTCCTGAAGCAATATGAAAAATCACTTTCTAAATTAAGCCGTCCGGATCAGTATGAATTGGGTTATGCTTATTACAGGGCAGCGGATTATGACAATGCTATTTCCTATTTACAGGAGGTGGTAAATGAGAAGGACTCACTGACACAGAATGCCTATTACCACCTCGCGGATTGTTACCTGAAGAAAAACAATAAACAGGGGGCCCGTACCTCTTTTGGTTTCGCCTCTAAATTGAATTTTGATTTACAGATAAAGGAGAACGCACTATTCTGTTACGCCAAATTGTGCTATGAATTATCATTTAATCCCTTCAGTGAATCCATACGTGCCTTCCAGGAATACATTAGCCTTTATCCGGGATCTCAGCGAGTAGATGAATGTAACACCTATCTCGTCAATGTGTATATGACTACCCGAAATTACAAAGAAGCGCTTCGGTCAATTTCGACGATTAAAGTTTTAAAAGAAGAAATGAAGCCGGCCTACCAGAAAATTTCCTATTACCGGGCGGTTGATTTTTTTAATAATTCGGAGATGGATTCAGCAATAAACTATTTCAACAAGTCCCTGAATTATCCGGTGGAGAAGGATATCAATGCGCTGGCCTGCTACTGGAAAGGTGAATCCTGGTATCGCAAAAAGGAATACCGAAAATCCATTGCTGACTATGAGGTGTTCAGGGAAAAGCCCGGGGCCTTCGGCATGCAGGAATACAATAACGCGAATTACAATTCCGGATATGCATTTTTTCAGTTGAAGGAATACGAGGATGCCGATCACTCCTTTCGGAAGTTTGTTAACGCCAAAAATAATGCGCAGGACAAGCTGACATTCAGGCGTATTGCAGATGCTTATATCCGCATCGGAGACTGTTATTTTATTCAACGGGCCTATTCCAGTGCAATCGAATATTATGCGGAAGCCATCCGGATGCACCTGCTCGATGTGGATTACGCACTATATCAGCGTGCCTGTTCCAGCGGTCTCCTGAAAAAAGGGGATGAAAAAATAGCCGACCTGATTCAACTGGTTACCGCTTACCCTAAATCCGTTTATTCTGCATCTGCCCGGTTCGAATTAGGTAAAGCGTATTTCCAAAAGGATGAAAATGAAGAGGCATTAAAATGGTTCGAACAGGTGGTGGATGAATATCCGAATTGCAGTTTTGTAAATCGCTCTCTGAGTCAGATCGGGCTTATCTGGTACAATAAAAAAGAGGATGAAAAGGCCTTGGTTGCTTTTGATAAGCTTATACGCAGGGATCGGAAATCAGAAGAAACAGAGGCCGTGCTGCCAATTGTCCGGAAAATATACGTTGCAAAAAATGACATTCCGGGCCTCGAAAAATATTTTAAAGAAATAGCGGCAACCCTGCCTGAAACAGCACTTGATTCGGTCTCCTACAGCATAGCCAAAAATTCCTGGATGGAAGGCGATTGCAAACAAGCGGTGATGAACTATTCCAATTATATCGCCCGTTTTCCTGACGGGCAGTTTATACAGGAGGCGCTTTTCTACAAAGCAGAATGTGATTATAAATCGGGAAATACAGACCTGGCATTAAAGGGATATACATCCCTGATTGACAAAAACAAAAATAAATTCACTGAGCAAAGCCTTGTGAATGCATCGGCAATCAATTACAAACAGTTGAATTATGCCCTTGCGCTTGAACAGTTCATCAAGCTGGAAGAATTGGCGGAGAATCCACCTAATATATTACTGGCAATTGCCGGTGAGATGCGATGTAATTATTTCCTGAAGAAACCGGAAGCGGCAATTCTGGCAGCTGATAAAATTATCCGAACAGAGAAAGTGTCTGCAGAGCTGTCGAATGAGGCTCACCTGACTACTGCACGGTGCGCCCTGGAATTAAAAAATAATGAGCTCGCTTTTTCAGAATTTCAGACCCTCCACAATCTGGCAAAAGGAGAGATAAAAGCGGAAGCGGACTACAGCATCGCATATTTATATTACCTGAAAAATGATTTCAAGCAATCAAAGGCCACTATTTTTGACCTCGTGAAAAACAGTTCCTCTTACCCGGTTTGGATGACGAAGGCGCTACTATTGTTATCAGATAATTACGTAGCCCTGAAAGATAATTTTCAGGCAAAGCACACGTTGAAAACAGTTATTGAGAGCTCTGATTTTGCAGAGCTCGTTAAATTGGCCCGCGATAAGCTGGATGCAATTATTGAATCCGAGAAAATAGTTTGCCCTCCGGTCAGTCAGACAGAGGAGCCTGGGGTGGAATTTAAACAGAATGGGGCGAAAGAGAATCAGGATTTGTTTAAAGAACCCCAGCAGCCTTTGGATAAGCAAATTAAGCCGGATGATAAGTAACGGAAAATATATACTGTTCACCTTTTGTTGTCTGCTATTGACCAGTTTAGCAAGCGCCCAGCAAAAGAAACTGGATTCCCTGAAGGATGAGGTAATTAAAGAATTCAATCCGACCATTACGGATGCGGTTAAAATAAATGATAACCCCGGTTATGCAGATACAACAACACGTATCCCTGCCCAGCTCTATTCCATTTCGCCAAAGCCTATGCCTACTGTATTTGATGTGATCCCTATTAAGCCTGCAAGAATGCAGGGGGAGCCGCTTACGCAGTTATACAATGCCTTTGTCAAACTGGGAATCGGAAATGCCGGGTTTGAGAACCCTGGGCTTTTTAATAATGCGGTATTAAACGGAGAATTGTTTTATAACAGTTTGCGTTCGAAGGATTACACCTGGGGTACGCATTATAATTTTCTTAACTCCCCCTCCGAAATTCCGGGTTATGGCAACAGCAGTTACAGTGACAATGATTTTAATCTTTACGGGAAAAGATTCTATTCCACGGAAACCTTATCCGCCAATTTGGATATTTCCCGCAACGTAATGCATTATTACGGATACGATATGATACCGGCAACTTTAAGTGAGGAACAGATCCGGCAGCGTTTCTTGTACATCAGCCCTGCATTGAGATTTTGCAGTCATTACAAGGACAGCACCCGCTTCAATTACGATGGGGGCTTTAAGTATTATAATCTTCAGGACCTCTGGAAGGTTAATGAGAATTCATTTAAAGCAGATGTCAATATGCAAGGGTACTATGAAAAGCAATTGATTACCGGTTATGCTTCTGTAGATTATTACAATACACGTAATAGCGTGGATACGGTCACCCACACCATTGTACATGTTTTCCCTTCTATCGCCTTCAAAACAGAAAAATGGAAATTGAACATTGGGGTGGACGTAGTCTGTGATTTTTCCCAGGTGACAACACCCAACTATTATCCGACCATAAATTTCAATTACAATGTAATAGGGAACATGCTTATTCCTTATGCCGGTGTAGATGGAGGATATGATGTTAACAGCTATAAGTCTCTGAGTGATGTAAATCCTTTTATTTCGCAATCGGCTGTTTTAATGAATTCTGACAGGCATGAAGGCTATCTGGGTTTGAGAGGTACGGTTGATTCCAAAACCTCCTATAATATAAAAGCAACCTATTCAATCATAGATAACATGCCCTTCTTTGTACAGGATACTTCCGGGACTGCGCTTCAAAAGCAATTGAACAAATTCGCGCTGGTTTATGATAATGTGACCTATCTTAATCTTCATGGTGAAATAGGCTATCAGGAAACAGAAAAATTACTTTTGCTGGGTAAACTGGATTACAATCATTACCAGATGAGCAATGAGCTAAGACCCTGGTATAAACCGGAAGTAGAAGTGACCCTATCCGCACATTATAATCTTAGGGATAAATTCGTGATTAAGGGGGACCTGTTTTTTCTTGGAAAACAACTAGCTAAAACGTATGTTATTAACGATCAGGCAGTTCCAAAAGTTGAAATTGTTCCAAAAGAATTGAACGGGGTTACAGACGTTAACCTCGGACTGGAATACAAGTACAGAAAGCTGATGTCTTTTTTCCTGAACTTCAATAATATAGCAGGTTTCCGCTATCAACGCTGGAATAATTATCCGACTCAGGGCTTCTTTTTTATGGCTGGAACGGCCATTACTTTCTGATATTTTTTCTTTCAGAAAATGTTAATAAAATCTCATGCTTTTTCAGGCTTAAAATGGGTCACAACTCATTAATAATGAGTATATTTAAGTTTGCTTTTTAACGATTAAATTTTTACTGAATTATGGAAGAAATAGTGAGAGAAACAGCATCGGCAGATTACGGCGCAGATAGCATACAGGTATTGGAAGGTTTAGAGGCTGTTCGTAAGCGCCCTGCCATGTATATTGGGGATATTGGTTTTAAAGGCCTTCACCACCTGGTTTATGAGGTTGTGGACAATTCCATTGATGAGGCATTGGCCGGACATTGTAAAAACATCAATGTTTTTATTAATGAAGACAATTCCATTACGGTAAAGGATGATGGGCGGGGCATTCCGACTGATATGCATGCCAAGGAGAAAAAGTCGGCGCTTGAAGTGGTGATGACTGTCCTTCATGCTGGAGGTAAATTTGATAAAGACAGCTACAAAGTATCGGGTGGTTTACATGGTGTTGGCGTTTCATGTGTGAATGCGCTTTCTATTCATTTAAAGGCAGAAGTACACAGGGGAGGGAAAATATTCGTACAGGAATATTCTATTGGCAAGCCTCTTTATCCTGTGAAGGAAGTGGGAGAGACCACGGAGCGGGGTACCATCATTACGTTCAAGCCCGATTTATCCATTTTTATTGTACATGAGTATAATTATGAAACGATTGCCACACGGATGCGGGAATTGGCGTTTCTGAATAAGCGCGTAAGAATAAACCTGACGGATAAACGCAGCAAAGATTCAGAAGGAAATTATTCTACCGAAGCCTTTTATTCTGAGGGCGGATTGCGGGAATTTGCACTTTATCTGGACGCCACAAGGGAAAAACTGATTCCCGAAGTGATTTATATGGAAAGCGATAAGGGCATGCCGGTTGAAGTGGCCATGATGTACAATACTTCCTATACCGAAAACATTCATAGTTATGTAAATAATATTAATACACATGAAGGCGGAACTCACCTGGCAGGTTTTCGCAGAGGTTTGACGCGTACCTTGAAATCCTATGCAGATAAGGCGGGATTGCTGAAGAATCTTAAAATGGAGATCAGCGGAGACGATTTCAGAGAGGGACTGACTGCTGTTATTTCGGTCAAAGTTCAGGAGCCTCAGTTTGAAGGACAAACAAAGACCAAATTAGGAAATAATGAGGTGATGGGTTTTGTAGATACGGCTGTAAGCGAAATGCTGACCAATTACCTCGAGGAAAATCCCAAACAAGCCAAATTAATTGTGGATAAGGTAATACTTGCTGCAACTGCGCGCCATGCAGCCCGTAAGGCCAGGGAAATGGTGCAAAGAAAAAGTGTTCTCACAGGCACAGGCTTGCCGGGGAAGCTGGCAGATTGTGCCAATAATGACCCTGCTGCAAGTGAATTGTTTCTTGTGGAAGGAGATTCTGCAGGAGGAACAGCTAAACAGGGTCGCGACCGTAATTTTCAGGCTATCCTGCCCTTGCGTGGTAAAATTCTGAATGTGGAGAAAGCGATGGAGTACAGAATATATGAGAACGAAGAAATCCGGAATATGTTTACCGCTCTGGGTGTAACCCGCGGGACTCCGGAGGATGACAGGGCTTTGAACATTGAAAAATTGCGTTACCATAAAGTAATCATTATGTGTGATGCCGATGTGGACGGAAGTCACATCACGACACTGATTATGACTTTCTTTTTCAGGTACATGAAAGAACTGGTTGAGAAAGGGTATATCTACATTGCTACCCCTCCTCTTTATCTGGTTAAAAAGGGTAATAACCAGCGTTATTGCTGGAATGAGGATCAGCGGGATCTGGCCATACGTGAAATTGGCGGTGAGGGTAAGGAAAGTACTGTAAACGTGCAACGTTATAAAGGTCTGGGAGAAATGAATGCCGAACAATTGTGGAGCACTACCCTGAATCCCAATAACAGAACGTTACGTCAGGTTACGATTGACAGTGCAGCGGAAGCCGACAGAGTGTTTTCCATGCTGATGGGCGATGAAGTTCCTCCCCGCAGAGAGTTTATTGAGAAGAATGCGAAGTATGCGAAGATTGACGCATGATGCTTAGTAATGTAAATCATGTCAGAATTACGTACCCAATTTGTTGACGTTGTTTTACCGCTTTCGCTTCCTAATTTGTATACCTACAGGGTACCTGTTGAGCTGAATGAAAGTATAAAAATTGGTCAGCGGGTAGTTGTGCAGTTTGGAAAGAACAAGCTGTACACTGCATTGATCCGGAAAATTCATGCCGCCGCTCCTCTGCAGTATGAAGCGAAATACCTGTATGCACTTCTTGATCATTCGCCAATCGTGAATGAGTTTCAGTTCAGTTTGTGGGAATGGATGGCGTCCTATTATATGTGTACGATCGGCGATTGCATGAATGCCGCCTTTCCTTCCGGCCTGAAGCTTTCAAGCGAAACCAAAATAAGCATCCACTCCGATTTCCTGAGTCCGGGAGAAAATGGACCTGTCCTGAATTATCAGGAATTGAACGACAAAGAATTTCTGATCGTGGAGGCGCTGGAATTGAAAACTGTACTTACCCTGAGCGAAGCGGAAGAAATACTGGAACAAAAAGCAGTTTACCCGGTGATCAAGCAGCTGTTGGAGAAAAAAATCATAGAAGTTCAGGAAGAGCTAATAGAGCGGTACAGGCCTAAAATGCAGGATTTTGTCCGGATGAACCCGGAGCTGAGGGATGAACTGAAACTGAAAGGGGTTCTGGATGTTCTGGAGAAGAAGGCTGGAAAACAACTGGATGTGCTGATGGCCTACCTTCATTTAAGCGGATTTGCTGAAAAAAGTAAAACAATTGATTGGATAAAGAAATCTGAATTATTAACTCATGCTAAAGCTGATGCTGGCACCATTCTGGCTTTGGCAAAAAAAACGGTGTTGGAAATAAAGAATCTGGAAACCGGAAGGCTGCCGGATGACCGGACAGGAAACCCTGTATATAAGAAATTAAATGAAGTTCAGCAGTCCGCATTTGACCAAATCAACAATTTGTTTGCCACCCGGGATGTAGTTTTGCTTCATGGCGTTACCTCCAGTGGTAAAACGGAAGTCTATATTAAACACATGGAAGAAGCCCTGAAAAGGGGACAGCAGGTTTTATATCTTTTGCCGGAAATTGCTTTAACTGCACAGATTATTAATCGCCTTCAGCGTGTTTTTAAAAATCAGGTTGGGGTTTATCATTCTAAATTTAACGAAAATGAACGGGTAGAGATCTGGAACAAGGTATTGGGTGGGGCCTCCTCCTCCTATACTATCATCCTCGGAGCGCGCTCCTCTTTGTTTCTTCCGTTTTCAAACCTTGGACTTATAATAGTGGATGAGGAGCATGATACTTCCTACAAACAGTATAATCCCGCTCCCCGTTATAATGCAAGAGACAGCGCCATTTTTCTCGCAAAAGTTCATGGGGCTAAGGTGATTTTGGGTTCTGCAACCCCTTCCATAGAAAGTTTTTTTAATGCCAAAACCGGCAAGTATGGTCTTGTCGAAATGCTGCAACGCTATGGGGGAGTCATGATGCCTGAGATAGCTATAGTTGATATTAAGGAAGCGGGGAAAAGAAAACTGATGAAGTCGCATTTTTCTCCTCAGTTAATCGAGGGAATTGAACTGGCACTCAGCCATAAGGAACAAGTCATTCTATTTCAAAACCGCAGGGGTTTTTCCCCCCTTGTTGAGTGCACATCCTGTGCATGGACACCTCACTGTAAAAACTGCGATGTTTCGCTGACCTATCACAAAGCAGGAGGTCAGTTGAGATGTCATTATTGCGGTTATTCTATATCCATGCCCGTGAAATGCGGGGCCTGCGGGGATACAAACCTGAAAACAAAAGGATTTGGTACAGAAAAGATTGAAGAGGAGCTGAGTATTTTTTTTCCCGCCGCCCGTATTGCCCGTATGGACCTCGATACGACCAGAAAAAAACATGCGCACAGTCAGCTGATTTCTGATTTTGAAGAACAGAAAACGGATATATTAGTAGGTACTCAAATGGTTACCAAAGGCCTTGATTTTGACAAAGTGGCTTTGGTGGGTATTTTGAATGCTGACAGCAGTTTGAACTTTCCGGACTTCCGGTCTTTTGAACGCAGTTATCAGTTAATGGCCCAGGTAGCAGGTCGTGCCGGCAGGAAGAACAAAAGGGGAAAAGTAATTATTCAGACCTATAACCCGGGCCATCGGATTATTGAAAATGTGATCCATTCCGATTATTCAGCCATGTATGTTTCCCAGTTGAAGGAGCGTTCAGCCTTTCAATATCCACCCTATTACCGTCTGATTGAACTGACACTTAAACAAAGAGACATAGACCTGCTTAACGAGGGAGCGGGGTTTCTGGCACAACGGTTAAAGGGGCAAATTGAGGGTAAGGTTCTTGGGCCGGAGTTTCCTTTGGTTGCAAGAATTAGAAATGAATTCCTTAAAGTAATTCTGATTAAAGTTGCAAGGGAAGTTTCGATCCCAGGGGTTAAGAATATAATTCAGGAAGCGCTGCTTGATTTTAAATCCCAGGCTTTGTTCAGGCAAATAAAAGTGAATATGGATGTAGATCCTCTTTAAAAATAGTTGCAGATACACTTTGAGAATGAATTCAGAAAACATTATAAAAGCATTAAAGCTCACGGGCAAATTAATGGAATTGCACAGCGAAAATCCATTTAAGATTAAATCCCTGAACAATGCCGTTTTTAAATTGGATAAGACCAATGTGGATCTTGGCTCGGCGACACTTCAGGAGTTGGAAAAGATGGAGGGTATTGGAAAAGGAATTGCAGGAAAAATAGATGAACTGCAAAGGACAGGTGAATTACAGGAATTGAATGCGCTGTGCGCAAAAACTCCGGCAGGAGTGATCGGACTGTTTGAAATCCGTGGACTTGGTCCAAAGAAAATCTGGCAGTTATGGAAGGAGCTGAATGTGGAGTCAATGGGAGAGTTGCTGTATGCCTGCTATGAAAACCGCTTGGTTACCCTGAAAGGCTTTGGTGCAAAAACCCAGGAGGCAGTTAAGAAAGCAATTGAATTCACGCAGAAAAGTACCGGGAAGTTTCATTATGCAAAAGTGGAAAAATACGCCTTTGCACTGGTCGGGCTGCTGAAGAAAATACTGAATACAGATAAGGTTTCATTAACGGGCCCCGTCAGGAGAAAATGTGAAATTCTGGAGCAAATTGATATTTTGGTTGTTTCTGAAAGTATTCCCGCTTTGCCCGAAATTCAGGATGCACCGGACATTCGTGTAAATATTATTAATTGTCCGGACCTTAATTTTTATTCCATGCTTTTTGAAACTACAGCCAGCGCAGAACATCTGATTCAGATAAATTATAAACCTTCCGGAGCGACGGTTCAGATTCAGCCTGCCTTGTCGGAAGAAAACATATATGCTTCCTTGGAAATGCAATACATTGAACCGGAGTTAAGGGAAGGTCTGAACGAAGTTGACCTCGCTCTGTCAAACGGTTTGCCCCGATTAATTGAATTCAGTGATTTAAAAGGAATTCTTCACAATCATACAACATGGAGCGATGGTTCAGATACATTAAAGGAAATGGCAGTACATTGCAAGGAGCTTGGATACCAATACCTTGGTATTTGCGACCATTCCCAGTCAGCTTTTTACGCGAATGGGTTGAAACCGGATCGGGTAGCGGAGCAACAAAAAGAAATAGAGGAATTAAATAAGCAAATGATCCCTTTCCGGATTTTCAAAGGAATTGAGTCAGATATACTGAATGACGGATCACTGGATTACAAAGAGGAAATTTTGAAGACATTTGATTTTATAGTTGCGTCTGTTCATTCCAATTTAAAAATGGATCAGGAGAAAGCTACCTTGCGGCTGATCAGAGCAATTGAAAATCCCTATACCACTATTCTTGGCCATCCAACGGGGCGTTTGCTTTTATCCAGAGAGGGCTATCCGATTGATCATCAAAAAGTGATTGATGCCTGTGCCGCAAATGGCGTCGTAATTGAATTAAATGCACATCCATACAGGCTTGATATGGACTGGCGATGGTTATATTATTGTCAGAGTAAGGGCGTCCGGATTTCCATCAACCCGGATGCGCACAGTAAACAGGGTTACCATGATATGTATTATGGTGTTTGTGCTGCCCGCAAAGGTATGCTGACCAAAGAAATGTGCTTAAATTCGCTTTCCTGTGAGGAAATAAAAAACTTTTTTAATTTAAGAAAAATTGGCCCTTCTTGACTCCATAGCTTCCTGGTGGATGCGAAAACGAATGCATCAGATTGAGTTGTTCATGAAGTATCCTCATGATGTACAGGAGGAATGGTTCAAGAGATTAATTGAGCGGGGAAAGGATACGCAATGGGGAAAGAAATACGACTATGCTGCTATTGAAAACTATACCCAATTCAACAATCAGGTTCCTTTGCAGGATTATGAAACCCTGAAACCCCACATTGAAAAAACCCGGAAAGGGGAACAGAATATTTTATGGCCGGGAGAAGTCCGCTGGTTTGCAAAATCATCCGGGACAACTGCTGATAAAAGTAAATTTATTCCGGTTACAGCGGAATCCCTGGAAGAGTGCCACTATAACGGAGGCCGGGATATGCTGGCAATTCATTGTTCCAATCATCCGGACACCCAATTATTTACCGGTAAGAATTTGGGTCTTTCAGGGTCTTATAAGGCAGATCATTACTTTGACCATACCTCTTATAATGGCGATCTTTCTGCCATTATGATTCAGAATCTCCCGCTCTGGGCCGAATTTCTCATGGCTACCGACTTGTCTGTTGCCCTGATAGATGAATGGGAGGAAAAGCTGGAGAAAATTGCCCGGGCAACAATGAATGAGAATGTGACGAGTATTGCAGGAGTCCCCTCCTGGCTGCTTGTTTTAATGAAACGGGTGCTGGAGATTAAAAAAGAAAAATACATAGAAGATGTCTGGCCAAATCTGGAAGTTTTTTTTCACGGAGGAGTAAATTTCACACCCTATAGGGATCAGTTTAAGCAATTGTTCAACAAGCGGCCTGTGGGTTTTATTGAGTTGTACAATGCGTCCGAGGGTTTTTTTGGAATTCAGGATCAGACCGGTTCAGATGAGTTGCTGCTCATGCTGGATTATGGAATTTATTATGAATTTATTCCCATGGATCAATGGGGTAAAAATGAAACTGTCCTGCCTTTGTCAGAAGTCAAAAAAGATAAAAATTATGCCATTGTTATTTCTACCAATGCGGGACTGTGGAGGTATAAACTCGGAGATACGATTAAATTTACATCGCTGAATCCATACCGGTTTAAAATTACCGGCCGGACGAAACATTTTATTAATGCTTTTGGGGAAGAATTGATTATTGATAATGCGGAGAATGCGCTTAAGGTTGCCTGTGAAAAAACAGGGACGATTATAAGGGAATACACGGCAGCTCCCGCTTACATGAATGAAGCAGGCAGTGGCAGGCATGAATGGCTGATAGAATTTGATCAGGCACCGGAAAATATTGATTACTTTGGAGAAGTGCTGGACAATGCATTGAAGTCATTGAACTCAGATTACGAGGCTAAACGATATAAAAATTTTATTTTGAAGACACCCCTCATTCATATTCTTCCGCAGGGATTATTTTACCAATGGATGAAACAACGGGATAAACTGGGGGCCCAAAATAAAGTTCCCCGATTATCCAATGACAGACAATACATTGACGAACTTTTGAAACTGACGCATGCAAAACTATCCTAAGAAGTATTTATTTTTCTTTGCTGCGCTTCTCCTGGTTCTGTTTGCATTCAGACATTCAGATCTGATTTTGGTAAAGTCGCTGGCCGTTAAAGCAGAAAAGGTTACGACAGATAATCTGTCAAATATTTATCTGATCAATAATGATGTGCTCCAGAAATACGATCCTCAGGGAAATTTGATGAAAACATACAGTAACAAGACCTTTGGGAGAATTAATACCGTAGATGCAAGTAATCCATTGCGGATTATTCTATTTTACCGGAGCTTTCTGCAGGTTGTTTTTTTAGACAACACACTGGCTCAGAACGGGGATCCTGTCTCTGTTGAGAGCCTTGGCTACCCATTGGCCCAATTTGTTTGTTCTTCCCACGATAACGGGATGTGGATTTACGATGAGCAAAATTTTGAACTTATCCGTTTCGATCAATACCTGCAACTAAGCAATCAAACAGGTAACCTGGCGCAGATTCTAGGTATGGACCTGAAGCCGCAGTCACTGATTGAGTATGATAATCGCTTGTATTTAAATAATCCTTCCAGCGGGATTTTAGTATTTGATATTTTTGGAACCTATTATAACACGATTCCCATCAAAGGCATAAGGGATTTTCAATTCAAAGAAGATGCGTTGCTCTATTACTTAAATGGAAGGCTGAATAGTTTTAATACAAAGACACTGGAGCAGACATTCACGCTGTTGCCTGATTCTGCTGCTATTTCTATAAGGGTGGCAAATGAGAAATTGTATTCTTTGGGTAAAGAAGCACTGGGAATTTATACGTTTACTCAGCCAGTAAAATAACTTTATTGTCCAGCATTTCAACCACACCTCCGTTAATTTTAAAGTTCTCCGTATTGTTGGCAGCATCCACTACTTTAACCGTGCCTTTTTTTAGTGACGCAATTAACGGTGCATGACGATTCAGGATGCCAAATGAACCATCCAGTCCGGGCAGTTTAATAGATTTAACCTCGGCGCTGAAGAGTGTTTTATCAGGAGTAATAATTTCTAAATACATATTCAGCGCGTTTCTGTTATTTTTATATCGCGTTTCTAGCGGGTTTCTGCAAGCATTTTCTTTCCATTCGCAATGGCTTCCTGCAGGTTGCCAACCAGGTTAAACGCGGCCTCGGGATATTCATCTACTTCCCCGTCCATAATTGTATTAAAATCCTTGATCGTATCTTCAATCGGGACGAAAACACCTTTCAATCCGGTAAATTGTTCTGCCACGTGAAACGGCTGGGACAGAAAGCGCTGAACTCTGCGTGCCCTGTGTACAATTAATTTATCCTCTTCGGAAAGTTCATCCATCCCAAGTATGGCAATGATATCCTGAAGTTCCTTATAACGTTGCAGGATCTGCTTGACACGTTGAGCAGTATTGTAATGTGCATCACCCAGGATAACCGGGGATAAAATACGGGAAGTCGAATCCAGCGGGTCAACTGCGGGATAGATACCTAACTCAGCAATTTTACGGCTCAGTACGGTGGTTGCATCCAGGTGGGCAAATGTAGTTGCAGGGGCCGGATCTGTAAGGTCATCTGCCGGAACATATACAGCCTGTACGGAAGTAATGGAGCCACGTTTAGTAGAAGTGATCCGCTCCTGCATGGCACCCATTTCGGTAGCCAATGTTGGCTGATAACCCACTGCAGACGGCATACGGCCCAATAGGGCGGATACTTCAGATCCTGCCTGTGTAAAGCGGAATATATTGTCAATGAAGAAAAGGATATCACGGCCTCCGCTCGTTTTATCTTCCGGATCACCATCCCGGAAATATTCAGCTACAGATAATCCGGAAAGCGCTACTCTTGCCCTTGCTCCCGGAGGTTCATTCATTTGTCCAAAAACCAGCGTGGCCTGGGATTTTGCAAGTTCTGTCTTATTTACCTTGCTCAGGTCCCATCCGCCTTTCTCCATAGAATGTTTAAACTCATCCCCATATTTTATAACACCTGATTCGATCATTTCACGTAAAAGGTCATTTCCTTCCCTTGTCCGTTCGCCTACACCTGCAAATACGGATAACCCTGCATAACCTTTAGCAATATTATTGATCAACTCCATGATCAACACCGTTTTCCCAACACCAGCACCTCCAAACAATCCTATTTTTCCTCCCTTTGCATAGGGTTCAAGCAAATCAATTACTTTAATGCCGGTAAACAAGACTTCCGTTGAAGTTGAAAGATCTTCATACTTTGGGGGAGAGCGGTGAATAGAGTACCCTTTGGATTTATCTACCTGACCAATTCCATCGATCGCATCACCGACCACATTGAAAAGCCGTCCCTTAATCTGATCGCCTATTGGCATCTTGATCGTAGTACCCATGGCCAGAACTTCAGTCCCCCTGCTCAAACCATCTGTTGAATCCATTGCAATTGCCCGAATGGTATCCTCTCCGACATGCTTCTGACATTCCAGAATTAAGGTTGTTCCATCTGCCCGTTTTACCTCAAGCGCATCAAGAATATTAGGGAGTTTGGAGCCTTTCTGATCAAAGCTGACATCAATTACCGGTCCGATAATCTGGGTGATCTTACCTGTTAAAGCAGACATATATAAGTTTGTATTAATTTTCGCCCGCAAAGGTAGGTTTTTTTGAATTACCAATGATTCAATGTTGATAAAAAGTAATTAACTGAATATACACTTAGGTTGTATATTTGCCCCGCAGATGAAAGTATATACTGATATTGCGCAGTTTAAGGGAGTAAAATTCCCGGTGGTGACATCCGGAACATTTGATGGGGTGCATCTGGGGCATCAGAAAATTATTCAGCGTTTAAGGGAAATTGCTGAAGAATCGCAGGGAGAAACAGTTATATTGACTTTTTATCCTCATCCGCGAATGGTTCTTTTTCCTGAAGACAATGACCTTAAACTACTTAATACCCAGGAAGAAAAGATAGCTCTTTTGGAGAAACAGGGGGTGGATCATCTTATTATTTATCCCTTTACAAAAAAATTTTCCAGGGTATCATCTGTCAATTTTATCCGGGATATTCTGGTAAATAAAATAGGAACCAGAAAGCTTGTTATTGGCTACAATCATCATTTTGGCAGAAACAGGGAGGGTTCTTTTGAGCACCTGAAAACCTCCGGTCCCGTTCATGGATTTGAGGTGGAGGAAATTCCGGCTCAGGATATAGAGACAATTGAAATCAGTTCCACACAAATCAGGAATGCATTGCTGGCAGGCAGGGTAAAGCACGCCAATGCCTTTCTGGGTTATCCCTATATGCTGACTGGAAAGGTGGTAAAAGGCAGGCAAATTGGCCGAAGCTTAGGTTATCCTACAGCGAACATTGTATTGGAAGATAAATACAAACTTGTTCCTTCCAATGGCATTTATGTTACCGAGGTTTCGTATGGGAACGATCGTTATAAAGGAATGATGAGCATTGGATTGAATCCTACGGTAAATGGCACAGAACGTACAATAGAGGTTAATATCCTGGACTTTGATAAGGATATTTACGGTGAAAAACTTGAAATCAGGATGGTAGATAAGATCCGGGACGAAGTAAAGTTTGGCAGTCTGGAGGAACTTAAACAAAAGATGCATGCTGACAAAGAACATACCTTACTAACTTTTGCTAAACTAAACGCTTGAGAAAAGGCAGGCCCACCGGATATTTGATTCTTTGGTTTTCGTTCGCCCTGTTTTTAAATCAGGCCAGGGCTCAGCAATTGGATTCACTGACACTCGATACCATGCGTGCTGTCACAAGTTTGCAGGAAGCAATGAAGAGGCCGGATAAAGTGATCAAGTTGGTTTTAAGAAGGCAAAAATTCAAAGCGGTTCCGCCGGAGATTTTTTTGTTTAAAAACCTGCAATACCTTGATTTAGGAAAAAAC
>Ga0207067_10118_pt1 | contig 26405 bp, 17 predicted proteins | sample Alteio_BWMinCont_25_FD_153484 | JGI IMG/M metagenome (GOLD analysis project Ga0207067, IMG submission 153484) | Enriched cells from forest soil in Barre Woods Harvard Forest LTER site, Petersham, Massachusetts, United States -... | ecosystem: Environmental > Terrestrial > Soil > Temperate forest >...
CATCGCGGAGATTGAGGCGCTGTTCATGAACGCTCCCCGCATTGCGCCCGACCCAAAACATTCGGACGATGAAGACCGCATGATTGCCGTAGGAAGAACCAGCGCGGGGCGGCCTGTGTTTGTCGCTTTCACCATACGGACGAAAAACCGGCGACTCATCCGCCCGGTGACGGCCCGCTACATGCACGCGAAGGAGGTCGCAGCCTATGAAAAAGAAAGTGCCAAGACTCAAAACAGATAAGGAAGCCGAAGCGTTCCTTGCGCAAGACCTGTCTGGCCTTGATTTTTCGCAGTTCAAACCGTCGCGGTTTGAATTTGAGAAAAAGGACGAACAGATCAACATGCGTGTGCCTAGGCCGTTGCTTGCCGCTCTCAAGGCTCGGGCAAAGGCGCGCGGCATTCCCTACACGCGTTTTATTCGGGAAACTCTCGAACGGGCAATGACCACGTCGAAGCCCTGATGTTTGTCGGGCGAGTAGGCCGGCGGGATTTCACCACCGGCCTTTCTCAGAACCAGACGTGAACCTCTCGGCTCATCCGGCTCCCATCAAGCAAACAAGCCAGTCGAACGAGAAAAAATAGTCAGAACGTGAAACATTTTTCTTTGAAATGTTTTGCCGGTTCCTTGCCCATTAGTACTAATAGAGGGCGACTCTCGCTAGATCCCTCGCCGACCAGCAGTGACGGAAAATGACAGCAGAGCGGATCGGAACTTGCTGACAACATTCGCGATTCTGCCACCGGCGATTGACGCAAAATCCAATCTAAGTCGTTGCTCCGGTTGCGCTTACGAGTTCCGAGCCGTCCTTGTGCTGCTCCAAAGTTGATCCAAAAATCAGGGCTTCGGCATTGAGCTGGCATCAACCCCCCGGATCGATTGGCCACCGCGCTCACTGAGCTATGCTAATCGAGGATCACCTGGGGTCGGCGGTTCGGCTTGTCTTGCAGACCTGCCGGAGATGTAATACACTAACGTCATGAAGACTCTCACGGTACGATTGCCCGAGCCACTGGTTGCGGACATCGAGGAAGAATCCCGGGGCCGGAAGATCTCGAAGTCCGATGTAGTGCGCGAACGGCTCCAGCTCGCCCCCCGCCTGCGCCGGCGGAGCATTGCCTCGTTCAATGCTATTGCCGATCTCGTCGGATCGGTTGACGGATTACCGACCGACCTAACTGGGCGCAAGAAAGCGTATTTGCGAGCCACGGGCTATGGCCAGAAACGTTCTCGCTGACGCGGGCTTTGTGGTGGCGCTGCTTAGCAACCGCGACGCTCACCACGAATGGGCCGTGACTCAAGCCCACGATTTGGGTCCGCCTTGGTCAACATGCGAAGCAGCTTTGTCCGAGGCGTACCACCTTCTCGGAGAGCGCGGCGCACCGAGCCTCGGTCAATTGCTTCGCCGCCGTGCCGTGGTCGTCGCCTTCGAGCTTTCTCAGAACATAGAGCCAGTTACCAAACTGATCGAGAAATACTCCGACGTTCCCATGAGCCTCGCCGATGCTTGCCTCGTTCGCATGACCGAAGCGCTTGCCGACCCCATCATCCTGACGACAGACGAGGATTTCCGAGTTTACCGTCGCCACAGTCGACAAGTGGTTCCTTGTGTGACGCCCGAATGATGGCCAAGCCCGATAGGTCATTCAGCGCTCGCTGGTAGAAACACGCGCAAGCGCCAAGTTACTTCAAGAAATAGCGATCACCATGATCCGAAAGGCACCTGGAACCCTGGCCTTGCAGTCTAGTTGCCGCATCGGCCCTCATCGCATTTCACATCTGCTTTGCCTCATGAGCCGATTAGTCAAGTTCTCTCGTGTGAAGCGCCAAAGGGAAGTCCGCCCGCTTTCGCGTCCGGTGATGTTGTCGGTGTAGCTGACGCAACCGATATCCGCTCCATTACAGAGCGGCATTCGCTTTCTCCCTCATCTGTTGTCCGCACCGCCATCGGTGCATCTTGCGATGTACTTTCCCCTTTCGGGGAGCGCTGTGGATTTACCCTGTTCCGTTGGAATGGCGCGATAGGTTAGGTCTGTTCTATCCGCCGGCAGTGTTGTTTACCCATGACAGAGTAATGGGAAGCCTCTGTGCTCACTGCAAGAAGAGCCGCGCAGCATGTTAGGCTCCCTCGGGGTAACGACGTTTACGAACGTTTGTGTATTCTTGTATTCTGAACCGAGTGGAGTCTTCCCGCTCAAAGGACCAAGGCCCCATAGACCAACTCGCGAAACGGCTATTGGGGCAAACGGCAGGTGAAATTGGATGCGTCATCGATGCTGCCGGTCCCGTTGTAGTGAGCAACTTGCGGGTAAGGACAAAGAGGCCGAGTGCGATCGACCTTACCTGCTGTCTGATGGGCAGCTATGATCTTCTCTGGAACTTTGCCCTGCTCGATCCATTGCTCGATGAGACTGATCTTGTCAAAGGTATCCGGGCCCTCTCCACCTAAGCAGTGCCCCATCCCGGGAACCATGAAGAGTCGGATCCAGTTCGCAGCTTGTTCGGGATTTGCGCTGAGGGTGAGGACCGATTTGTAGAATTCAATGCTGGAGCCCGGCGCTACCTGCTGGTCAGCCCAGCCGTGATAGATGAGCAGCTTACCGCCTTGCTTGGCGAAAGAGGCAAGGTGGGGATCGAGATCGTCGATGTCTTTATCGATTGCGTCCGCCTTGGCAGAGTCGCGTTCAAGGTCGAAGGCCCTCCAGTCCCATTTTCGATCCTGGTACACAACATAGCGGAACTCGTCTAGGAAGAGATCGGCGGGGCTCGGTCCCCCGGCGAGACGAGCCCAACCGAGTTCGGGCCCAGGCTCAAGGCGCGGGAAAAGCACTTTGCCTGTTCTGGTCGTGGCGGGACTTATGATTGTCTGCGCGGTGTGGACCTGACGTGGCGTCAGGCAGTCGGGGCCATCCGCAGCCTTACACTGTAAAGCTTTGAAGTCGATGTGACAGTTCTCTGGATCCTCGATTAGACCATCCTTTAGCCCGTCGTTTGCATCACAGGCGTCGAGAACGGCGCAATGAATCATTGGGTATTTTTCAGGCGAAATATACGCGTCGGAGTCTTTGAAGGTTTGAACGGCGAGCCAGAGCGCCCAAGCGTTGCGCCGGATGTTCGCCGGGTCACCGGCAATGATGTCATTGAACTCGTTCGGGTAGCGGTAGGCTTGTAGCAGGCCTTCGCGCCCGCCACCGGAGCAACCCGTCCAATAGGAATAGCGCGCCTCACGACCGTAGAAGGCTTTGATGAGCGTCTTAGCTTCCATGGCCATCTCGTGTTCAGCGCGGTAGGCGAAGTCGATGAATTTCTCCGGGGTGACCAACGACAAAACTAGCCCCGGCACCAGTATGGCCATCATCTGTAGCGCTGGTCGCATAGCCGCGACGCAGTGCATTGGCCATGGCATCGTAGTTAAAGAAGCCTCCCCATCCGCCGCTACCGACTGCGAGGAACTTGCCGTTCCAGTCGGCAATAGGGAGTCAGACTTCGATTCGGATGTCAGAGTCGGACGTGGGTCTGAGACCTGCGGTGACCCTACAAAAGGCGGGTAGGCGCGGAAACGACATGGTGCTTCCCGGAGGCGTGAAGGAACCACTGTCAATCATATTCGCAAGCGTGATAGAGACTGTCGGCGAAACGAGTTTCGAGAGACTTTCACAGGACTCTGCTTGGGGCGCGGTCGGCAAAAAAGCGCCTCCGAGAACGATCATCGAGAGCATCAGTTTTCGAGCCATGATTCGGAAGTATATCTACTGCCACGTAGCCGAGGCCAGCGAGGGCACATTTCGCGAATTGAGCTCGGCATATTGGACGGAGCAGTATTCCGCTACTTTTGTTCGAGCTCTTTCAGTTTCTCCGCTGCGTTCTGATTTTTGGGATCGAGCTCGAGGGATTTGCGGTAGTTGGTGATGGCCTGTCGTTTTTGACCGTCCTTAGCGTATGCTTCGGCCAAGCTGTCATAGACGTTGCCTGACTTGGGATATTCCTCGACATTGAGTTTGAAGATGGCGATGGCGTCGGCGTTCTGGCCCTTTTGGAGGAGCATGTAGCCGAGCTGATTGAGGGCACGTTCCTCGAAATTATAACCATGGGGATTGGTGCGCTTGAGTTCGTGGTATTGAGCGACGGCAGCATCGGCGCCACGGTTCACCAAAGTCGCGCCGAGGTCAGGGACCAGGGAGCGTTTCGGCGTGGGCGGCTCCTGGCCATAGAGGATGGCGCGAATGCCCTTGGCCATTTCGCCCAGGTTCGTACCGGGGGTGTTGTTGAAGATGACGATGAGGTCGTGATCGCCGACGAGGCGCTGTTCGAGCGTGTTAAAACCGTTGATGCCGCCGCCGTGGGAGATCATGGTTTGTCTGGCACCCGGCTCATCGGCAGGTATGGTGCGAATGTCCCAACCGTATCCGTAGTTTTCTAGATTCGGAGTGAAGAGCTTTTGCTTGAGATCGTTAGGAACAAGTTTGTCGGCGTAGAGAGCCTGGTCCCACTTATAAAGATCTTCGACGGTTGAATAGAGGGAACCGGCGGCATAAGGCAGCGCCATGTCCAAATACGGGGCGTTCACTACCCCGCCCAATTCCTGTTGGTATCCCGAAGCCCGCTTCGAAAGGATATCGCCATAGTGGTCGTAGCCGGAGTCCTTCATTCCGAGTGGGACGAGAATGTTTTCCTTTAAGAGCGCTTCGTAGGTTTTTCCTGTGACATGTTCGAGAATCGCGCCGAGAAGGAAGAATCCGGAGTTATCGTAGTGGAACTTCGTGCCGGGCGCGAACTGCAAGTCGCCACTACAGAATGTTTTCACGAAATCGTTGACGGTGTAGTAGTTGCGCGAAACGTCGGGAAAGAATTTGGGATCGTCGGTATAGCTTGGGATGCCGGACGTGTGGCTGAGCAATTGGCTGATGGTGACTTTCGAACCGGTGTCCTGGCGATAATAGGGGAGATAGTCGGAGAGGTGCCCGTCGAGCCTAATGGAGCCCTTGGCCACTTGCTGCATGATCAGCATGGAAGTGAATTGCTTGGTGATGGAGCCGAGGCGAAACTTCACCTCCGGCGTGTTGGGGATGTTCCACTCACGATTGGCCAGGCCATAACCCTTTTTAAGAATGACCTTGTCGTGATCCGAGACCAAGACCGTGCCGGTAAATGAGCAGCAATCTGCATACTGCAACATGAGCTTATCGATTTTTGCGGCGTTGTCGGGGGTGTCTGCGGCGGAAGCGAGCGAAACTTGCCAGGGAAGAGTTAAAAGAAGAACGCAGAAGATCAATTTTTTCATGGCGTCCTCGCATTTGTAGGGGGTCTTGCTTCTCGAACCAGCAGGGATTGTACATCCGCGCCAGCGACAGTACATCGAGCAATCGCTCAGGGAAACTCGAGCCCTGTCCATCTTTCAATTCTTCCCATCCATTCGTGGAACGGCCAATCGGCACCTTCGCAGAGAGTATTTGGATCACCTGTTGTTCTGGACGACGTCAGATCTCGAAAAGAAGCTGCTCGATTTCAGGACCTACTTCAACAACCATCGCACGCATACCTCACGGGAAGGGCGAACACCCGATACGCCGATGTCACGACCAATCGCAAATCTCCGCTCGTTTGGACGGCAGCCCCATTGTCGATCTTTATTTTCAGACCCCAATGGCTGCCTAACCTCGAGCTCACTGTGGTATCCGGTCAGGCGCCGCAAAAACCTGGAATGAAATCATGCTGTGTTTGCGTTCTTAGTTGCAGTGCGTTTCACTGTCACCAGGTCCGTTCAAAAAGGGAGACGCACCTCCCTTTCGCGGCGCGATTTGCCGGTAATATCGGCCCTCGTATCAATTCGTCAGCGAAGTTATCGAAGTTATCTAATGAATATATTTAAGATTGTAAGGCCAGATTAAGGATGAGGAGGAACGTAGGGGAGTGTTGCGAGGTAATCGCATTGTGGGTTGTGGTAGCCGTTGATAGCGACGAAGGTGTCGTCGAGCTGAAGCATCGCATCGGTGGCTGGGTCATAAGCTGGCCACTGAACCGCGCCAGCGCCGTTGGGATTGCCCGTGGCAGCAAAGCGAGTCCAATAGCCCATCATTTGAAGAGAAAGAGTGAGCTCGGCTGCGGTCGGAACGTACCCGTTTGGGTCGTTTGGGTGCACGTTGCCAAAGACGAAAAACAGCTCCGCGCGATGAAAGGCGCGGTACAGATTTAACGTCGCGTCATTATCGTAGCGGTGGACAAAGAGGTACCTCCAAACGGCGGGGCGAGTGGCGCCCGTAGCAGCGCGAGCGACCTCACGGGTGGGGCATATGAGCAAGGAATCGCTGTCCACCGCGATGAGAGCGTAGATGGGTGCGTCATAGGAGCTTGCGGGATACAGGCTCAGAATCTGATCTGCCACGCCAGCGCCCACAGGATCGTTACCGGCGTGGACTTCGGCATCGTAGCCGGCCACAGTAAGTGGCGGCGTCACGGTCGGGTCATCGTTGATGGCGGCATTTTCTTCCCGATTCGATCCGATGAGGAGAGGAACGGGCGAACCGCTCTGTGCAAGAACCACGAGTGGATCGGCGGGAACAACTCGAGGCTCCATAACCCCGGTGACATGAGGGAGTGCGCTTTGGTTTGTGACGATTGTCGCGGCCGGTACGGCTCGAAGGCACGCGAGAACATCGACGGCCGATCCACAGCCGAGCAGGAAAACGATTGCCGCATCGCTGGCTTCGGCCTGTGCCAGCGTGTCAAGCGCCGCAGAATGACCGGCGCCACTCTCGATTCCGGCGGCAGAGAACAGCCCTTTGGCTAGTGGTGAAGTCAGTAAGGCCTCTGTATCACCGGCACCTGCTGACTGCCCAAACATTATCACGTGCGTCAGATCTCCGCCAAAAGCCGCGATGTTTTGCTGCACCCACGTGAGCGCGGCAATTTGGTCCATCAGTCCGTAGTTGCTCGAGGAGACGCCATCTTCGGCCGTGAGCTGCGAAAGGGCCAGGAAGCCCAGCGCTCCGAGCCTGTATTCCACGGTCACGACGATCACGCCCTGGTTTGCCAAAGGAGGCAAGTCGAACGGCGCCTGATGGGTGTCGCCCGCAGTGTTGCCGCCTCCGTGGAAGAAAACCATAACGGGTAGCGCCTGTGCCGAAGCGGGCTGACCGACAAAGATGTTGACCACGAGGCAGTCCTCATCGCCCTCGACACCACCATTTCCATCGGGCTGAGGGCACATATTGCCGAACGAAGTTGCGTTCCTTACGCCCGACCAGCTTGCAGGCGGCTGCGGAGGCCGCCAGCGAAGATTGGCCGTCGGCGGAGCAGCAAAAGGGACCCCGCGAAATGCGAGAATGTTGCCCTGTACGGTGCCCTGGATTGCGCCAGACTGCGTCCCGACAACTGTTGGAGAGCTGGCGATATTCACTTTGTAGGGTTGCGTTGCGGTTTCGCCCGTCGCGTCAGAAACTTGAATCGTAAATGAGACTGTTGCTTGCACTCGGTCGGGCGTTCCAGAAATTGTTACCGAGTTGCTTGAGCTGCCCGCGAGAGTGAGGTTATCAGGCAGGGCGCCGGCAGAAACGCTCCAGGCGAATAGCGCGGTGCCACCTGTCACCTGGACCACCCCATTGTAAGGCGAGCCGATCATGTCATCGGGCAAGGACGGCGTAACGATAGATGGCTTTAGGGTTTTAGTTCCGTTGCCGCACCCCGCACAAACGATCACTAAGAAAACCAATGCGCGAAGTCGCTCTGAGTGGCTCATGGGCGAAAGCTCCCTCCGTGATCCAATTTTCCGCGGATTAGAAAATCCAAATCCCTCCCATTACCGAAGTTGCTCGAAGTTCCGGGTCAAGGCTGCGGAAGCGTCACTATATAAGTAATCGCACTGCGGATTGTGGTATCCATTGATCTGAACGAACATGTCGTCGAGTTGCAGCATGCTGTCTGTCGTTGGGTCGTAAGGCGGCCAGGCAAAGCCTCCCGCTCCATTGGGGTTCCCCGTTGCGGCGAAGCGCGTCCAATAGCTCATCAGCGCTTGGGAAAATGTAAGTTCCGCCGGAGTGGGTGTGTACACGACACCACCGCCGGGCGTATGGGATACTATATTATATTTACTAATTGATACTTATAGAGTTGTTACCTTGAAGGCACAAGTAAACTGAGCGACAAGCAAGATCTGTCCGCAGACCTTACAATTCTTGTAGGGACATTCGTCCCAATCTAACCCCATCTACCTCAAGGAGAACTCCATGTTCAAGTGCGTGCCCGCACTCACGCAACTGGTGCTACCGTCTGCCGCAATCATGATTTTGCTCCTGCTGTTTTCTTCATCGTCTCACGCGCAAAGCACCATCTACGTTCCGGCAAATCAGCCCACCATTCAAGCTGCCATCAATGCCGCCAACAACGGCGACACCGTGCTCGTTGCTCCCGGCACGTACACCGAGAATATTAATTTCAACGGTAAGGCCATCACGGTGACCAGCTCCAGCGGGCCAGCCGTCACAATCATTGACGGCAGCGCCAATGGTTCAGTCGTCACGTTCACCACCGGGGAGACAGCTAGCTCCATCTTGAATGGATTTACCATTCGCAACGGCCTTAGCAACTTCAATAATCCTGGCCGTGGATCTGGTGGTGGAATTCTCATCACCTCTGCTTCTCCGACCATTGACGGCAACGTAATTATCGGAAATCAAGCGGTAGACGGGATCGGCATTTTCGTTAATGGAGGTTCACCGGTCATTAAAAACAACGTCATCACTGGAAACACGCAGTGCTGTGGCACTAGTGGCGGTGGCGGCGGTGGCATTCATGCCATTGGCTCGCCTCTGATCTCCGGCAATACAATTACAAATAACAGTTTGAATGGCGGCGGGTTTGGCGGAGGAATCCTCGTTGATAGCAATAGTACCTCCACAATTCAAGGCAACCTCATCATAGGCAATTCAGCCTACAATTCAGGCGGTGGCGTCGCCCTCCGGACCAATGGTCCCAGCGTAACATTCGTTCAAAACATCGTCATTAACAATTCAACTTTGGGCGGCGGCAGCGGCGGCGGTTTGTATCTTCAAGGCACGAGCTACAACATTGTTGCCAATACTATCGCCGGGAATACGGCACTCGACAAAACCTCGGGCGCGTTTGTCTGGACTTTGGGGCCTTCTTTTGTATTCACGGATAACATCGTGATTGCCGCCCCAGGGCAGGTCGCTATCACTTGCTTCAATGCGAACACGGGATTCACACCGACATTTTCCTTTAACGACGTTTACTCTATTTCCGGTCAAGCCTGGTCCGGAATTTGCGATTCGACTTCGCTTCCCGGCAATATCTCCGCCGATCCATTGTTTTTGAATGCAGCAAATAGCGACTTTCATCTTAGCCTTGGCTCTGCGGCGGTCGATACAGGTAATAACTCCGCCCCGAACCTGCCCGCGACCGATTTCGACGGTAACCCTCGCATAGCGAATGGAACGGTCGACCTCGGCGCTTACGAACTCGTTCCCACGGCTGTTGCAGGGATCTCTCCGAACAGCCTATCCTTTTCACCGCAAGAGATTGGTACAGCAAGCGCCCCGCAATTGACAATTTTGACTAGCACGGGCACCAGCCCTTTCCAAATCAGCAGCGTTCAAATCACTGGTGACTTTGCTCAAAGCACTACCTGCCCCGCCCTGGGAGCCCCAGGCGGTCTTCTCGGCGTTCCAGGAGGCACCAGCTGCACCTTTAGCATTGCGTTTACTCCGACTGTGCTAGGACCACGTACCGGACTCCTTACCGTGAACGGAACAAACGGCTCGACTCTTCTCATTTCGTTGAGCGGTACAGGTGCCACACCTCCGGTCGTTTCCTTATCCACCTCGACTCTTACCTTCCCAGCACAGTTGGTTGCGACCTCTAGCTCACCGCAGGTGGTCACGTTGTCGAATACTGGTGGCTCAACTCTTTCTATTGGCAGCGTTTCATCGAGCGGACCATTTTCGCAGACAAACAACTGTGCTCCGGCTATATCCTCCGGAGCAAGCTGCACTATAAACGTCGTGTTTAGCCCTGTTGGCCAGGGCGCGGCGAACGGGGCGTTGACAATATTGGACAACGCCAGCGGAAGTCCACAAGTGGTCGGCTTAAGCGGGACGGGCACCGCTCCGGCCGTTTCTTTGTCCCCGTCTACTCTCACGTTCCCATCACAGTTGGTTGGAACCTCGAGCCCAGCTCAGACGGTCACATTGACGAATACAGGAAGCTCAGACTTATCAATTATCAGCGTCACCTCTAACGTGCCCTTCTCGGTGTCAAACAACTGTGCCCCGATACTTTCCTCCGGATCGAGCTGCACTTTTGCTGTTGTGTTCAGTCCTACTTTCCGAGGCTTGGCAATCCGGGCGCTGACAATATCGGATAATGCCAGCGGAAGCCCACATATGGTAGGTCTAAGCGGGGTGGGAATCGCTCCAGTAGCCTCTTTCTCTCCCACAGGTTTGGTCTTTCCTCCTCAAATCGCCGGTACTATGAGCGCACCCCAGATCATCACAGTGAGCAATGTTGGCGATGTGCCCATGACTATCAATTCGATTACTACCCAGGGCGACTTCACGCTCAACAGGGGTTGCGGTACGTCGCTGAATGTCGGAGCGAGTTGCACCATCAGCGTCTCCTTTGTCCCATCCTCCTTTGGAACCCGGACAGGGCTAGTTGTGATCAGTGAATCCGCTGATAGCGTTCCTCAGAATCTGGGCCTTACCGGTACGGGCGTTGATTTTGTCATGAACGCGATCCCAAACAGCGTGTCACTTCTCCGAGGCACCTCATTCAGCTTCACCGTGAACCTTACGCCCATAAGTGGTACATTTCGAAAATCTGTCACTCTCTCTTGCTCGGGATTGCCTAGCCATTCCTCCTGCTCGTTTTCACCATTACAGGTAACTCCAGGGAGCAGTGGCGCTTCCGCAGTCATGACCTTGAATACGGACAAATCCAAAACTCCTGCCGGTAATTATGTGTTGACGATTATGGCGACCTCGGGTGCCCTATCGCATACTACACCGGTGCAACTGACCGTTTTCAGCAAACATTAAGATAGCGGTTGTCTGTTACCCTCTCGGGCCAGTGAAAACCGGCCCGATTTCCTTCCTGCTGACTTCTCCTATCTTGTGTCTCGCCAAAACGTCGTATACCGGTGACTCCCGGAATTGCGCAGAGAATGGTGCGAGCTGCACGGCGCAGGACCACGTTATCTCACCAACCTTGCTAGCCGGACCTTCTGCGCAACAGGTTCTGGGCGATGTGAAACTTATGGTTGAGCTCCCTTTTTCGACGGACGCCCGGAATTGGCTTCGACCACGGATGGCGGCAGAACATTTCGGGTGATCACACCCCGGATTGCAGCCGAAACTTTCCATTCCGCTTCCAGAACTGACAACGTTGAATGGAATTGTCGTCAGGTTTCCAAGACCCCCTCTCGGTTTTGCCCCGCGCCCGCCCGTGGGTCGGCGCGGACCTCCTGTCCCTACCGGAAATGCGACCCGGCGCCAATGCCTTCGAAATCAGCGACTTGCAAGATAGATGAAACCTAGGGACCCCGCCGATAGGGAGGGTAACAATGATACATTGGGCTGAAAAAACTTACAGTGTTGAGACGCTCGGGCGTGAAAAATCACCGGTTGCTCCAAGTTGATCCAAGATTCCGGAAGAATCGGAATGCTAATTGGTTTTGTAACTTCAGTAGAGTCTAATGAATAGGAAGGATGGGTCCGTAACTCAGCTTAGTTGAGCGTCTGCCCCTTCGGCAGAGGGTAAACGCGTCAAAATCATGCTCTTCTTCGCGATAAATGATTTAGAATCAACACAGCTAAGCGCCCGTAGCTCAGTTGGATAGAGCGTCTGCCTTCTAAGCGGGGAATCAAATTTACCAAATCTTGCCGGAGCCGACGCAACCCGCTAAAAAGTAGCAAGTTGCAGCAAATCGAGGCAAACCGTTTTCTCCTTCATTTTCCGCTTTTTGTATGCAATTTATCAGGGCTTTCCGGTATTTGTACTACGTTTTTACTACGCTCGAATGGGGCGCGCCGAGCCCGCCGACCAACCTTCTGGTTCATAGCCGTATGCGAAAACGACAAAGCTCCCATACTTGTTCGGCGAACGGATTGGTGCGGTTCAGTGATTACCCCTACCCTCCGCGGTGCCTAAGTCCGTGCCACTGATAGGTTTCCAAACTGAATCGTCAAAGTAGCCTGCATCTCGAACTCGCACAGAAGGTCCCATCAAATCGAAAACAAAATAATCACAGATACCTTCACGAGACGGGTGCACTCTCCAACTTTTGGTTCCCGCCCACGGATTCATCCCGATGACCACGACAAACTTCTCAGGATTCAGCGGATTGCGAGCAATGAACTCGTAGCCAAGCCGCGCGCCCTCATACGTTTTGCCATTGAGAGAAATGCCGTTAACGCTCGCATGAAAGGGGAGGCGTTCGCCCATTCGCCGCACGAGAAAGTTCGTCTCAGAGTCGCCTATAACAACAAGGTTGTATTTCTGAAGATCAGAATCTGTCACGCTGATATCAAATTTCATAGGGCAGTCTGCAAAATAGGCTTTTCGCCATTCGGCACGCATCTCCTCCGCTAAGTCATGAACGGCCGTACGCTGTGCTTGATTTCCGGTGCTCCCCTCAACCACGAGCACGGGAGATCCAAACGCTTCCTCAATAGGACCCCGTCCGCCACCGAAGTTTTGTAGAATTGGTTTCTCATGTACCTGCTGCGTGAGCGGCTTTCGCTGCTTGTTCGTGAAGAACTGGAAGAGGGAGCGCTTGACGCCCGTAGGATCCTGCGAGAATCCATGGAATCCGCCCTCCCTTCTTATCAGAGTGACATCCACACCCGCGAGGCGCGCCTGGGACGCAAAGTTTTCCGAGTCTTGAATGGGAGGAGCGTTATCAATCTCTTCGTGATTGATAAGAATTGGCATGCTGCCAAGATTGCGAATAGCTGAAAGCGGCGAAGCGTACTGAGACCAACGGCTGAAAACTGGTGGATAATTTCGGTTGATTGTTATGGGTCCTTCGACGGCAACTGCAGCAAAGCGCTCGGGATATCGTTCAGCCAAGAGCAAAGCTTGACGCCCACCCTCGCAATCACCGAGTAAATAAATTCGCTCTGAATCGATACCGTAGTCGCGTTGCACAGCAGCAAGAGCTTCGAACACATCTGCTCGCCAGATAGCCGTCCCGCCCAGATAGCTACCCCTGCCCCAGACTTGGAGCACGCCAAATCCATATTCATCTCCAAGCTTTCGGTATCGTTCCGTCTCGTCAAACGCCGCCATTTGGTAACTTTCAAGGAACGGAAGGTTCGTCAGTCCGGTCCAAGGAAGGACAATTACGAGAGGCATGGGTTTTGAGGGCGACTGCGCCTTCTGCGGAAAATGAAGCCAGTAGTATGCAACTTGGCCGTCGACGGAAGAGCGATAGCCCCTAAGATGAGTCCCAGGAAGATGCAGAAACGCTTCGGTGCTCTCACGTAGCGCCGAAAAGTTGGTCTCGATTTCTGCAAACGACGCCGCGACCTTTTGGTCCCAGTAGTCACTTGCCCTGTTCTCTGGTTTTAACAGATGCTTCAGTCTCCCGAATTGGGCCGCCAGGTCGATCTGGACGGATTCATCGCTTCCCTTGAAGGCAGCCGATTGTTCTAAGAGCTTGGCAAAGCCTGCATCGGGATCACCGTAAAAGAAGGGTTTCTCAATCGTCTGACTGGCGGCCGAAAGTCGACAATAGTAGAGTCTGTCTTTTTCTAATTTTTGGAGTTCTTTCCTCAGTTGCCGATTTGGCTTCAGTTCCGTCGAATCGACGACGTGGTGATTAGAATCCGCGATCTGGAGTTCAAGATGTTCCGCGAAAGGAAGCAAGTCTCCCCGCAAGTTCAATGGATGACCGATTGGGGCAATACTGTTGACGAGGATGGGATTGATTGTGTTCTCTTCCGCCAATCGGATTGCAGGGTCATGCGGAAACAGCGTGACCATAAACCGCCAGTCGCCCGTCAAATTCCCCACTTTCACGAGAAGAAAATTACTGCCCTTGGTCAGTCTCGCTCCCGTAAGGTGGCGAAATTTCTTGATGAAGCGATGCACAACGAGAGGGTCGGCAACCAGCATTTCGTGATTGAGCCAGACTTTCAGGTTGTCATCTGCGCCAGACGCGATCGCGATGTACTGGTCCGCGGGGCTTTCGATCACGAGGGCAAGATAGGCAATCGCATAATTCTGCGAGTTGTTGCCGATCCCAAGGTCGAGAATGTTCGTCTTTGGCGTTGCTGAAATTAGTTCATTTCGAAATTGCTCGTCCAAGACCGCGCCGGATTTTGGCCTTGCAACCGCAGCAAAAGCGGCGGCGTCTACGGTTGCTTCCGTCAATCCAAAATCGGTCAGGTAGTCACGATTCAAGCCAACGGGCAGCTTCTCCGCATCCGACGCTTCGATTTCCTTCTGCTCAAACCGAAACGGACCTAGGAAGCGCCATTGCTTAATTGCGATTTCGCTGCTTTCGGACGGGAATAAGGCTTGTACCACTGGAACCTGAGCCGTTACGTCTCCAGCCATTAGACGCGGCGGTATGAGAGCGAGAGACGAGAGCAGCACAAGAGGAAATACATGGAAAATTGATCGCTTCATGGCTTGAATCCTTCGCTCGGACTTACAAAAGTATGCGGCGACGGCAAAGACTCGCATGTTTGGGATCTCGCAGCGTATTCGGGTGTTTGTGGGTATAGCTGCGACAATCCTCGCCAAGCCCGTGAAGCTTCGCACGGTGTCGTGTACCAGACCAAAGTGGTTGGCAATAAGTCGTCGATCCTTTGCCAGTCATCTACATACAACCGACTGTTATGCGCTGCAGTGACAGGTTTGATTCGCTGCCAGTGTTCAATAGCCTGGGAGAAGTTCCCCGAAGCGGCCGCTTTCCCGCTGTTCCGCAACTCCAGTTCCCCCATACGCAAAAATGGACCAGCCAACGACCCGTCCACGACATTAGCTCTCTTATAACAATCCATCGCATCAACTAGCCGTCCCTGCTTCTCGCGCACTTCGCCCAAGTTCATCCAAACGAGAGAAAGGTTTGGCAGTTGTCGGGCAGCATCTTCCAGCAACGATGTAGCCAGCGATAAATCACCCTGAGACAAACAAAGCTTACCGAGCTTGGCTTCCACAATGGGATCGTTCCCCTGTTCTAGCTTTCTTCGAAGTGCTGAGATCACAGCGGCCAGTACCGAAACGGCGGAGTCTGGATCACGAATTTGGTATCTCATGAAAAACGGGGAGTCTACAGTGGACGGAGATAGTTCGATGGCGTTCTGGAACTCCTCCTTGGCCTTTATTTTGTTCCCAATTTCGTCTAGAAACATTCCGTAGCTGAGGTGGAACACAGCATTAGCAGGATCTACTTCTGCGGCAGCCTTCCAATCCATTGCTGCGACGGCATCGTCACCGAGGAGATGTTCTAGCCAGCCAAGGTTGTGATAGGCGACAGCGTCACGACTGTTCAAACCAAGAGCCTTGTTGTAATCGGCCATTGCGAGATGTATGGCCGATTCATCCGCAGCTCCGAGCGCTGAATGAGGGGCTCGCAGGCCGTGCGTGCATCGTGGGGGCAAATTCTGACTCGTCAGATAGGCGCGCCAACCATAGTATCGAGCACTCGATGGCCACAACTTGATGGCCTCCTCGATGCTCTCGCGGGCACCGATGAAATTAGCCGAAAGGACCTGGGTGTAGAAAACCCCCAACTTGGCATCCGCCCGGTCGTAGTCGCCAACATAGAGGCACAGAGCCAGTGCCACGATTGCACCGCCCACGGCAATTGGCTTCATTCTCACTTGTCGGGCTCTACGACCTCGGGACGACAAACTAAGGCCGCCGAGATCGCCACCAATACCATCGTGACGTTGTGTTCCATTAAAGAAGAGTACGTAAGCTCGCGAGAAAGAACCGCGATCAGTCCAGCGGCGAAACAGCAGACCATAGGCTGGCAGGCCAACTCGTCTTTTGCTTCCGCTACCGCCGTGGTTCTCGGAGGCTTTGCCGGAAGATGACTCACCCTGCTATTCTCCTCCCCGTGGTCGGGAATCCGAGTTGAGTACCGCATCCGTAACAGGCATTCCCGAGAGGCGAGCGCGAGAAATGCACTATAAAGCGCCACGCCGATGATTCCTTTTTCGAGCAGGACCTGAATCGGCAAACTGAATGTCCGGCCCGCAAACCCGGTTCCCTCATCATCCGAGGTCGAGAGAAGCATGAGCGCGGCATTCGACGACCCAACACCTACGAGCGGATGCGCCCTAGCCAGCTCAAATGATCGCGTCCAAATCCGCTCTCTTCCCTGCGTGCTGCGAGTCTGGGTCGTATGCTGCCCGATATATGTTTTCAGGAGGCTGGGATACATCGCAGATTCGCACGCGAGGATCAGAATTAACAGGCCGAGTGTTCCTCCAAGCAGCACACCACCAAAACGAAATGAGAACGTTCTTGAGTAGACCAGAAAAGCGCAGACGGAAAAGCAGAAAAGAACTGTGCTCCAGAACGCGGCGCGCGATAAGGAAAGTGTCAGAGCAATAGCGATGATCGATGCCGGCAGTAGGCTAAAGGTGGCAGGCCATCGCCTGTCTCGGCACCATAGATACGCGGGTACGGCACAGGCAAATGGCAGCGTCAGGAGGATGAGCGTGAACCATTCCCCGGATATCCATGGCGCCGGTGGCGTAATCAATCGCGACCGGAAAGCCAGAAGGTCTGAAAATCCGGCATCCTGCAGATGCCTGGCCTCTGCAGCAAACTGATCAATGGCACTTAACCCTAGGCATGCGCCAAATACTGCGACAACGCCGCTGAGTACCGATACTTGGATCGATTGGCGAATGGTGAGACGCACGGCGAAAAACATCAGCGCAGAAAAGGCAACAGCAACCAAAGTGCGAAAGCTGTTGGCGCTGTACTGTGAAAACGGCAGACTGACAATTTCGAACGCGGCGACCAGCAGGAGGCTCCAATCCACGGCTTGCATGTGTCGATTCTTAAGTACCAAAAGAAGGAGCGCGGCGAGCACAATGAGCGAAACCCAAAGCCTGAAGCTGATAATCCTAAGATAGAACCCCGCAACAAGGGCCCCAAGGGCAAATGCCCAGGCAAGACCAATATACATGCGGGTATTGGCACGCAGCGACTGCTGCTCGCGACTTTCCAGCGCGCTAGCTCTCAAAGCCGCCGCGTGCTCGAAACTGACCGTGGTCTTCATCCTGCGCTCACTCCACCTCGCGAACACCTATTCGACGATGAAGGACGTTGCTCGCCAATCGGTAAGATTGCCTGCCGAATCGGAGGCGTGGACTTCTAGGCGATACGTTCCCTTTGATAACTCGTTGATCGCGATCTGCTGTGAAATGGGGATCACGGGACTCTCCGATCGGATGAAGGAGTCCGTTGGTCGCGAGCCAGTGTCCGTCTTGAGTTCCCCCGTGTTCACATCGATGATTCTCATCTGGAACTGGGCATTCACTCTCCCAGCTCCGGCAAGCACGGGTTCGTACACCTCGAAATAGGCGATCAGGGGTTCCTTCTTCTTGAACCTAGTGTCTCCCGTGGGTGTGAATTCGATTCCTTTGCTGACCAGCGGAATCAATTCGAAGGGCATCGTGGGTATCGAGGTCTGAGTTTGACTCTGATGCTCAGTTTGAGACTGGGGGTGATTCTGCGGCCCCTCCCCGTACTGATGAAATCTCCTGCAAAGCGCGATTCCACTGACGGCGAGATGCTTGCCATCGAGACTTTCCACGGTTACAGGGACTTGAGCCCGCCGGAGATCTCCGCCGTAACTCACGACGACTCGCAGATCGTACTCCCCCGGAGTGAGGTGAATCTGCGTCTCGTAGTGATTCGGAATACTCTCGAGGCAAATGCGAGGGTCTGCATCATTGTCCCAGAAGGGACAGCCGGCTGTAACGCTGTCGCTAAAGCGGGATGCAAGACTATCGCTATTCCTGTAGGTCATTCCCACAACTGCGATCACAAAGCTTGGAATACCCGTCTGGCCTCCCGTGCGTGGGAAATCGAGTGCGACTTGCACCCGAGGCGCACCCGATTCGTCATACAAGTCGATGGCGCGAAGCGACAATCCGCTCTCCCTGGCCTTGCCCGAAATCGCGACACTCTCCATTTGCCTGCTGACCTTTGTTCCATACAGAGGGTCGAGCGAGGAATGCTCCGTGTTGCAGTACTCGGTGCGGGTGTCGACGATCAAGTTGCGGCGGTCGACTTCGAATGTGAAGTTATGGATCCCATCTCTGCCCAAAACAGGCCCCATTTCTGCTGTGGTCAATCGCTTGCCGGATGCGTCCTTAGGTTGCACCTTAACCTTGATTTGATGGCAACTCCCCCCAGGTGAAAGAGGAGGTATGTAGGCGATTACATAGTCGTATCCGTTAATCGGAGTGCCGAACAACCAGTCGCTCATCCATTTGGCGTTCGGTGTAAGGGCGAAGCCATCTTGGACGCCTAAATTATCTCGAAAAAAAATGCGATAGACGCGCTCGAGAGTAACCTTCTCTATTTTTTGCTCTTTACCATCCTCAAATAGGCGGAAGTCCGCAGCGATTAAATGCAGCACATCATAGTCACCGCCGTTGTGTTTGGCAATTATGGATGTCGGAACAAGGACATTACGTGCTTCACTTCGGATCACAGGAATGTTGCGGTCACCCTGTGCGAAGAGAGGCGGGGCGACAGCAGAAGCGATTACGCAAGTTCCCGTTAGAACGGAAATGCATCTCTTCGTCACTATCAGTGACCACGCCTGGCCGCGGTCCGCCAATGCGTCCTCCGCATCATTTGGCTGAACGCAAAGACCTCCGAGACTAGTTTTCTTCTTGCCTTCACAGCTTCCAGTCATTCAGAAGAGTTGTACGGACGCCCCAGCCTCACCGCAGGTATCCACCGCCTGCAAGAGCGCTGGAGGCACGGGCGCGCCCGGATTCATCTTCTCAAATCTAGTTATGGCTTGAGCAGCCTGCTTGCAACTTTGCTGAACAGCATTTTGCCGAATGGCACCCCAGCTTAACGATTGGACGTATTGCGGCGTGAGCTGCGGTGCTGATGGGACAGTTAGGGCGTCCGGCAAATCCATAGCGCCCAAAAACGAAGCCCAATCCGCGACCAACCGTTTGTTGCTCCCAGTCCCAGTCGATTTGAGGTAAGGCAAAAGAAACGGCGGAATATTCGAACAATCTCCGGCCGTGGCACTCCCGTCTGACAAATTCTTTGTCACCGCACACTGGACCTGGTTTACCATTTGTTGATACCACCGCGGAATCTTCGTCTCCTCACCACCTTGGTAGCCGCAGTTAGTAGCTATATTCATGGTGCCGGCGGGCGGCGAGCATGCTGTAAAAAGGTAATTACCATTGCCATCATACTGCGGACCACCAAGGGACGGACCGGTCGGCGGCACGCCGTTGACCAAGCTGTTGTACGAGGCATCGTATCCCCAACAGGGATACTCGTTGCCGTCTCCAAAAGTGCATTGGCCATCCAAACCCAACGGATCGACAAAGCCCAGTGGATTATTCATAACGTAGGCATAGCGATTCCAGGATTGCGGGTTCACTGGATTTCCAGCGCCGAGGCCGGCGGGATCGGGTGAAGGCCACCGGCCCTCGGTGCTGTATTCTCTGTAGAGAAAGTCGTAGTCGCTGGTTACTGTATCCTGATTCATTCCGGTGAAGGACAAATCGGAGCTTCCTGACTGTGCGTACTTCTCACCAAAAGGCGCATAGGCCACAGTTGAGAGGACCGTGCGCGATGGTGAAGAGCTAAGGCGCGCGCTGCCCAGCCAATCAGCATGACGGTAGTGGTCAAGCCCGCTACTCGTGTACACTGCCATAGCCTTACCGGGCAGAGACACAAATGCGTTTTGCAATGTCTGTCCACCGCTCCCACCCATGAGCGCCAGCTTCTCACCAGTTGGGGAGTAAACGATTGGAGTATATGTGCCCGAAACATTCTTCTCGACAGCGCGGTCAAGGGCATCAAAGGTCAGACCGACACTGTCGATAGTCACCGAATTCCCGTTGGCATCCCATGCGTAGGTGTGGTTGCTGTCGTTCGTCACGTTCCCATTGTTGTCGTACGTCGGCGTAAAGCTTCCCAGAGATGTCATGCGATTCGTCGTCGCCGAATAAGTGGGCTGGAAGCTGTACGGGCTGCCGGATTTATTGATATTTCCAAACGGGTCATAGCTGAACGTTTGATTGGCTGCGCTCCCGCAGTTCGCGCTCGTTACTCGCAACATGTCGTCAAAACCATAGTTGCAAGTTTGATTGTCGGCGCTGTTGAAAGGGTCCGTAATCACGAGCTTCTGTAGACTCGAATTCGCATTCCATGTCAGAACCCCAGTTGATGATTGGCTGTTGATGTTGAACTGGTATTGCGTCATGCGAGCGGTATTCGCGTCGTAAGAAAAGACGTCCGAGTCGCCGGAGCCAAAAGTGACCGTGGATTGTGGCGGAGAGCCGTATGGATTATAAGCAACGTTCGTGACGGGATTCTGACCCGAGCCAGCGGTCACTTGGGTTACGTGTGCTTCGCCGTCCAAGCCCGCAGTCGAGCCGATGGTGCCGCCATAGCCGATAGTGGGTAGACCAGTGATGTTGCTGCTCAGTTGGGACGGCGCTCCGTGAGGCCAATAGGTTTGGGCGACATGATAATAGGAGGAGTTTGAATGGGGAGTCAGCTCGTAAACATCCGAGACTTCTCCTCGCGCTGTGTAGCTGAAACCTTCGTCGGTAATCTTTGTTCCGCTTTGCGTCGTCGCCGTATACGCTTCGGCTAAACGATTTTTCACCTTGACCATCGCCGTCCCATTGACCGTCGCAGTGTCATACGCAAAATATCTATTCGGAGTAACGCTCGAGTATGGGCCACTGTAAGTAATGCTCGTGGTGCGGTGCAACGCGTCATAGGCAAAGCATGTAGTGTTGCCAACTTGATCCACTTTTTTGACTAGATCGCCCGAATAAGTCCCGGTGCACCCGGTCGCGCTGTCATATGCGTAGGTGATCGGCGCAGGTCCGGAAGAGGGTCCGATTTCCGGATTTGTTTCTGAGATCATCCTGGCGAGACCGTCATAGGAATAGCTCCGAGTCTGAGCCGTACCTCCTGGCTGCGCATTTTGAGTGACACCAATGAGATTGCCCGCCGCATCATACGTGTGCGAGGTCAGATAACCAGTGGCCGGAGAATTTTGACCGCAGTTCCCGCTTTGCGCGGCATTCGTAACTTCGCAGACTGATGAGAGTCGACCCAAGCCATCGTACTCCAGTTGTCGTCGCTTGGTGTTTTCGCCAGTCGGTTGGGGTCCTATCGTGACATAAGCGTCGTTCTGGGGATAGGTGTACGCTGTCGTGCCTGCGTCAGTCTGTTGAAGGGTCCGGTTCAACGCGTCGTACGTAAGCGTCGTTGCCGGCGCTGTGGAACTCGTCTGTCCAGCATTCCCGCTGTACGGTTGAGTAACTCGGCTAGTGCGCCCGAGAGCATCGTAATCGGTCTCCACGGTATCGAAATGGGGAGAGGTAGGGCCCTGCCTCACTTGCTGGACGTGAACGCGCCCCACGCCGTCAAAAGTCGTCAGTTTATCGAGCACCGAAGTGTTGCTTACTACGGTCAATGTAGTCTCAGACCAATTGTACGGCGATGAGGACGGATAACTGTAATTCACTACTGCGTTTGTCGGATCGGTTGTAGAAGCAGGCCGCCAGAAGTATAAGTCCGTGTAGGCAACGATCGTGTTCCCTCCGTTCTCATCGGTGAACTGAGTGGCAACCGCTCCATCGCAGTTCCAAGTGTAGTATCTCGTGAGCTGTGGATTCGTGATCGGCAGATTGACACTCGTCGCGAACGCGTTGCCGCAGGTCGAAATTGCGTCGGGGTAGTTGTCAGTGGTTGTTGCATTATTTACATCCGTCGCCGTTTGCAGCATTCCCGTGTCGTAGTACGTGTAGGTCTGGCTGAGATTCGTCGAGCCCTGCACGAATCTCGCGACAGTCGTAGCGTTCCCGCGAGAGCCAGTGATGCTGACGTGCTGTGGAGTTCCAGAGCTTGTCGCCGGAGTCGTGTGGTCGTAAGTGTAGGTGGTCTGTGCGACCACGGTTCCCGCATTACCGCAGCTCGAACTCGTTCCCGATGCGCTGCAGATCGTAACGGACGCAGGCCTGTCTCCGATTCCATTGCCCAGCGAAGCGTACGTGACAAACGTCTTTCGCAGAACGACCGTCGGTGGTCCACTCGCGTAGTCATAATCATCTTCTTCGCTCAAAAGTCCCGTGCTGATGTATTTGAAAACCTCTAATGCCTGTCGACCGGTGCTTCCAAATTGGCTCGTGACGTTTCGTTGCGTGATCGGCGAGCTAACTGCGGTCGTGGTGCAGCTTGAAGTGTTTGTGTTGTAGCAAGTTGTTGCTGTCTGAAGCAGTGTGCCAGACGAGGACGAGCCCTGATATGTTAATCGCTGCGTTTCGTAGAAATTGTTTGTGTTCTGGCTCGTCGCGCTGTCCTTCCAGAAATCGACCACCGTATCGTTGCCAACAGGAGGTTGATTGGCCGGGTCGGGCGGCGTAGTGATCTTGGTCTGCCAGTGATTGCCCGAAACCTGAGTTCGGGTGTACGTCCACTGGCCGTCCGGAGTCGTGCGCAGAAGGGTTGTTGCTGAGCCGTCGGAACACGATATTCCATTTACGCCGCTCGTGCCTGTGGAATACTGATAGGAGGTTGTTCCGCCTGTGGGCATTTGGATGGAGGCGATGCGGCCGGTGACGTCATGAGGCGCGTGCGTGTCCTGATAGGTCACCTCGTAGTTGAATTGATAGGCGCTTCCGTCGGGTAGCGTCACTTTGTCGACTAACGAAGTCTGAGCGCTGCGACTAGTGTTGTACTCAACGATGCCGCTGCAGCCAAAATTGGTCCGAACCACATATGTCTTGTAGCTTACGACGAAGCAGGCATTGCCCCCTGAAGGTGCCATATAGCACAGGTTCGTATTGCTTGGGGCACTGCCAGTGATGCTCAGTGCGGTCTTGTTTAGAGTGTCGGTATACACACCGTTGCTTGACGTGATCTGGTTTCCGTTTCTGTCCGTCGTTGAGATGGAACCCCACGACGGATTCGCGATAATTGGGGCATTGATGATCGTTCCGTCGTTGCTGGATACAGTTGGGTAAGCACTTCCGCCCCCGACGGGCGTAACTTTCATCGTGTAGCCGGATCCGTCCGATGCGCTCAGTGACTGGGTAGCGGAGCTCGGATAGAATCCGGGTGTTGGACCACAAATTCCCGCTCCGTTGTTTGTGATATAGCCCCAGCCCAGAGGACCGCTGCCATTCGTGTTGAAATTGTGGCGGATGCCTTGCTGATCGTAGTAATAAAATCCACCGTAACCGTAGTTCTGCCACATGTACCAGTTGTAACCATTGTTAGTGCACTGGCCTGAGCTGTATGTTGTTGAGTAACCTATATAAGCTTGGCCTGAGGGACTAAGACCTTGCCAACCTGGAATGTTCGTTGTCGTAACAAACTGCCAGGTTCCGCTCGGCACCCACACTGACGAATTGTAAACGAGATTGATGACGAAATCTGTCCCACGTCCGGCCTTCTGTCGAACTGGAATCATCTCCTGAACATTGAGATTCCCAATGTTAACGATGTCCGGACCGCCATTGAAGGAACCGAACGGCGGAGTCCCGACGGTAACCTGAGCGGAGACAGGGAGGGACGTGAGGAGCGATGCGAAGATGTAAGGAACGAAACGGCAAAGAACCGGGCGAAACTTGCATTGTAGCGATTCGAGCATTGTACTTCTCCTGACCGTGAGCATCAGAAACTCAGATGTGTTGAAGGACCTATAGCCCGGCACTGAAATCGCTTGCGGACAAGCCGGAGTTAATAGTGGCAGTTTGGAATTTCAGATCCAGAGCGAGGCTATAATTGATGAACTTCTGAATGTGAAACGGGATCTGGGCGCCATTCACCTTACGGTAGTCCGAGAACTCGATCGAGACCGGGATGTCGACAAGGGCGTTGTCATCGGGATGGGTATTGAACGCAATGGCGACTGGGACGAGACTCGCGGGATCGAGATAGATTTCAATCTGGCTCAAATGCTGAGGCAGAGTGGCAGCTTCACTCGCCGGCCCAGCTGACTTCTGGTAGGCGCTGAGGTGGAGAGCAGATGCGCCGTCGCGCTCTTCCTGGCCGACGTAGGCTATGACCGCGTTTTGCGAGGAGATGAAGTTCGCGAGCATGAACGTCGGGAAAAGACCCGAATCAGTCATAAGGTTGTGATACGCGATTGCGTGACTGGCACCGTCCGGTCCAGACCAGCTTCCGACGAAACCGCTGGGTGAAGCTGCACGGATTTCACTGCGCGTGCCCGACGGTAAGCTCAAGGCAATCCTGGCCGAACCTGTGGACGCCGCCTTAAAGACGACAGTCCCGGTTTCATCGTCCGAGCCAGCGATGCGCTGAGCGGTGCCCGTGAGCGTTACATCCTGAATGGGGCTGAAAGTAATGAGAGCGGAAAGTGCGCGCTCCGCCAGTGCCAGACCGCTTCCTCCTCCTATAGTGGACTGCGTCGCTTGAAGCGGATTCAGGATTAGTGTAGCAAGGAGTATAGAAACCGGGAGCCTATGCAGGAACATGGGGCCTCCGTGGACGCTTACAGTAATATGACGAAGGCTTGTATAACCATATTCTAATGTTGTCAAGCAAATTGCGCGTGAATGTCCTGTGAGAACGTCGGTGGCGATTGGACTGTCAGGACTCTTCGTAGAGCGAAGGTATGAAGCACACGGCTAGAGCCGCTCGCGCGTTTCCCTCAAGTTTCTTGCGAAAAGAACGAATGTAAAACAGCAGCGAGGGTTTTACCTGCGGGGAAAAAGTGACCGCGATGACAGAAAATCAGGAGCCAAAAAAACTGGCGCGCCCAAGTCGACGATTTTAGAACTTTCTTTAGCGAGTTGCTACTTGGTGCTCCGCAGTGTGACAGCAGCCTTTTCACGTAATCTCCCTATATTCAACGTCCTGGCATATCGAAATGGACTGCGGTGCTCAAGTCTCTTCTGCAAAAGTGAGATCAGCCTTCAACTCGGCTTCCGTGCCGTCCGCAGGGCACGCAACACATGAGGATCTTGAGTCAACTCTTGGGCGATTTGCAATCCGTCTCGTATGCCGATCGGACCCCCCTCTATGTGTTTGACGCGAGGGAATCCATGAATCGGGGCGAAGGAAGCTCGTAAGCGCAGTCTCTCTCCGACCAACTTACAGGATCTCCCGCCACGACCCAGGCCGGTATTGGTGCGTGAAAAATTGTCAGATCAACGAAGAAGTTAGCGCCTCCCAAGCCCCGAAGAGCCGAAGAGCCCCGGTTCGTCCACGTTGAAGTTTTTGCGATCGGATTGAAAAGAAGGAACAAAGTTGGTGGAGCCGATGGGATTCGAATCTACCAGCGATATGGAAACAAAGGAGTTTTGCGGTGCAGCCTGGCCTTCAAAGGTATTGAAAGGAAAGAGAGGGAATCCTTATTGCCCCCTTAATGCCCCCGAAAATTCCTGAGGTTAGTTAGAGCGGGCGGTTGAGAGTTGCAGACCCGTCCAGCGAATCGTAAAGACATCTGTTATGGCACGAGTGTGCTGGGCAGCAATCTCCGCTTTGCAGCTTTCGCGGTGTTGACCCTTGCGCTCAGCATCGGCGCCAACACCGCAATAATTCAGCCTCGTGGATGTCGTAAGTCCCTTCCAGATCGTCGCCGGAGGACTGGCCCTGCTCGCTCGGTCGAACTTTATTCACACATTGTTAACAGATTGCCATCGCAGTACTATTGATAGTACGTTAATTACCCTCTAAAACTTATATCTCCAGCGAAAACTAACGAATATTTATAGACCGTTCCTTCCAGAAGCCGGCCGGGTGTGATTTACCCCTCTGCGCTCGAGGGGAAGTGCGTGTTGAAGACGAAAATTGCAGCCTGGACTCATCTTTTTGCACCAATGCAAGTTAGCGCGGGGTATGCGGGGGTTGTTATGAAGAGAGTAAGCGTTTCACTGTTTTTGCTTGTGGCCTTGCAATTGTTCACCGGTCTTGATGTGTTTGCGCAGTCGGGGAACTCTTGCCAATCCCTCGCGATTTGGTATTGGCCGGATCCGGTACCGTCTGGATGGCAATGCACTTTACCCGGTCAGGGCCCGTACAGCATGCTCTGCATCGTGCCATCGGGAAATTGCCCGCCCTTAGTTTGGTGTCCTCAGTGCGGTCAGTTCGTGCCCGTGGGCGGAGCGCCGATTAATTTAACCAACGGAAATACCTACATCCGAGAGAAGGATATTGCGATTCCCGGGATCGG
>Ga0207067_10121_pt1 | contig 26065 bp, 20 predicted proteins | sample Alteio_BWMinCont_25_FD_153484 | JGI IMG/M metagenome (GOLD analysis project Ga0207067, IMG submission 153484) | Enriched cells from forest soil in Barre Woods Harvard Forest LTER site, Petersham, Massachusetts, United States -... | ecosystem: Environmental > Terrestrial > Soil > Temperate forest >...
GCGAATACAGGGCTCAATTCAGAAAAGAATACTTAGGCAATCTTAGGAGGATTCCAGGAATCGGAAATAAAAGCCGAGGGAAGGTCAAACTGCCTGTGACAGTTTGTTCCGCTAAACGCGTAGGATAAAGGGCGCATATTGAAGTCTTTACAATCCTGAGGCATATAGTCTTTCTGAATGGAAATAGTATTTTTTGAATTTTTTGAAGAAGAATGGGAAGCTACGAATTTCCCGATAAGATCAGAGAACGCGTTCACCAGGTGATTTTCCCTGACATCGCTGTAACAGGTGATTTTTACATGTCCCTGCAGATAAGCTATATTCAATACATCAAAGTGATGCTCCTTGAACGTAAACTCCTTCTTGCCATCCGTCCAGGCAATTGAGTTGAATTCCGCCAGACTAAAATCAAAGACAGTTTGATCATTTCTGCTTAACTGATTTGCCTGAATCAGACTGGAGGAGTTTCTCTTCACCTCTGACAACTCCGCCCAATACACAAACTGCATCCCCAACAGGTAAGTCAAGAACAGTAAAGCAAGAATTACGGGTGCAACTCTTTTCATTTATCGTTTAAACAATAACCCCTGTGACCAGGGACAAATTCTCCCAAGCCTTACTAAAGCTCTATTTAGTCACAACCACTTTCTGCACACAGGCAGAAGCATTTTTAACATCGTAAACCCTCAGGTAATAAATCCCTGCCGCCACGGCGCTCAGATTTAAAGTTGTACTGCTGCCGTTAATTTGCAATTGAGTAACTCTTTGGCCCAACATACTAATCAGTTCAACCGTACAAGCCGAACTGGCTCCGGATACAGAAACGTTCAATACATCCTGAGCAGGATTAGGATAAACATTCAGCTTAAGCCCCCCTACGGCAGATTGAATTCCGGTAGAAACGTTCAGATTATTTTTAATATTACTGCGTGAACTGTTTACAGTACTGGATTGCTCTAATCTCAACGTCGGAGTACAGCTTATCCCCCAGATTGTTTCGACCTTCCAGTTCCCATTCGGGAAAGAGCTGAATGCCGGATCTCCCAGAACGGTTTGAGTGCCTGCCACACTGTTTACTGCATGCCATATATTATTACCCACATCATCCCTAAGCAATACGTAGGAAGAAAGGGTAGGCACAGGTGTTGGATCTCCTTCGATGGCATATTGATTCCAGGTAAAAGTTCCCCCGTTCTGAGTAGTATAGATTGTATTATGGTAAGGACTTAAACCACTGTAATTACCACAGGTATCCCTTACCTGTATCTTGTACCGGTAAGTTCCGGAATTCGGATTTCCGGTATTTGGAAAATATTTTTTCTGCACTGTATCAGTAAAGATACTTAGAGCTTTACCCGAAAGCGCCCCAATCTGTTTGTAAACATTGGTTGTGATTTCACGATACACTATAATACTATCCACATTCTTTGAACTTGGCTGCTGCCAGATCACCTGATTATGATGAGAAAGGGAATCAACCGTTACCATACAAATAGGAATAGAATCAGGTTTAACCGCTCCAAGAATAGCTACAGTCTGAGTAGCCTGACAGGCATGCGCATCTGTAACAGTCAGGGTATAGGTATTGGCAGCCAGCCCTGTAATAGTTGCCGATGATGACCCTGTTGACCAATTATACGTATAGTTAGCGGTTCCCCCTGCAACACTGACAGAAGCTATTCCGCTCGAAGTTCCGGAACAACTGACATCCTTTTTGCTGATTGTTGGAACGATAAGAGCAGGCTTAGTAATGACCACATTTGAAATAACCTGACAATGATTGGCATCTGTAACAGTAACAAAATTAGATCCCAGACACAAGCCCGACCCTGACGCAATCGTACTGCCGGAGGACCATTTATACGTTAAGGTTCCTGTTCCACCGCTCGCAGCTGCAAAAGCCGATGCAACACAGGATGTAGAATAAGAACACGACAGATTAACAATGGAGTTAATTGCTAAAGTGGGACCGCCTGCGCTGTTTAAAATAACGGAAGTAGAAGAAGAACATCCTCTTGAATCCGTCACAGTTACTGAATAAGTACCGGAACTCAATGGGCTTGCGGTATTTGTATTTGCTTTATTCGACCAGATATAAGAATAACCTGGAGTTTCACCCGAAACATTAAGCGATACGGAGCCATTCTTTGTATTACAGGTTGGTGGGATATTAACAACGGGCGTAATAACCATAGGTGCTGGTTCTGTAATGATAGCAGTAGTACTCATTGTGCATCCGTTCGCATCTCTGACAGTAATCGTATACGTAGTACCTCCCCCTGAACCTGAGTAGACAGCAGCCAATCCGAAAGCAGAATCAGTTCCGCTAAAAGCGGAACCATTAAAAGAATACAGGTAGGGGGGTGTCCCGTTCAAAACAGCAGCTGAGCAACTCCCGTTTGACCCTCCGTTACAGGAAACATTTGTCACCGAGGTACTGATGCTCATACCCTGAATGATAACGCTGTCTGTATAAATTTCAAAATTCCCGCAGGCATTGGTCGCCTTCATCGAAACATGATAAGTGCCAGCCGCCCCGTATGTATGAATACAGCCAGTCTGGCTGGTACTCAACGTATCTCCATCACCAAATTTCCATACATAATTATTACCGCCAAAAGCTATAAATGCTATGGGAGAACAGGCCGTATTAATGTTATTATTGCCTCCTGTTTGGGCAATGCCGCCCCGTACAGGTTGTCCGGTACCGATCACCACATCAAGGGAATCAGTTGCACTGTTATTGCAGCGGTTGTAAAAGGTCAGTTTAACTTTATAAGTGCCGGGAGCAAGATAAGCATGCTTGATTAAATCTACCGTTCCCTGTGCCGGAATTGTAAAAGAAGAAGTATGCGTGGAAGAAGTACCGTCCCCAAAGTCATAATAATAATGTGACCCCTGCATGGCATAAAACAGAACAGAATCACCCACACAGGCAGAATCTTCCGGAGCTCCCCAGTTATTGTTATTCCCGTTATGCGTCAGCGTTGGATCAATGCCATTGGAAACACCTATAGGTGTTGTCGAAGTTACAACAGTATCTACTCCACAATTGTTCGTTAAAGTCAGGGTAACAGTATAGGTATTCGTAATTGAATAGGTATGTTGGCCGCTATTAACCACCGAATTAGTTCCATCCCCGAAATCCCATTTATAGGCTTTGGCGGTCGGATTACTCCATGCACTGTAATTCATTGCATCACCCGGACAAAGCGAAGTTGGGTTCAGATTTATACCAATATTGGAATTATTGGCCCAACCTGTATTTCCAATAATAATAGAATCTCTCAAAGTCGTATCATGCCCGCAACCATTATAGATTTTAGCTGTAATGTAGTATTTGCCGGTCTGCAGATATGCGTGTTGTGGATAATTGGCAATGGAAGTATCCCCGTCTCCGAATTTCCAAACCTGAGAAACAGGCGTCAAATTGTAGTTAAGACTAAACTGAGTCAATGCTCCAGGGCATGCCCTTGCAGACCCATTTATACTTATGTAAGAAGGAAAATACAGGTTGCCGACAACAAACATGGTATCCGTATAGGAATTTGTCCCACATGGGCTTGTAATAGTAAGGGTTACAGGATAATGGCCCAGGGCACTGTATGAATAAGAAGGAGAATTCTGAGAAGAAGTCCCTCCATCACCAAAGGTCCAGAAATAAGAAGTTGCATTCTGGTTCTTTGGGTAAAAAGTCACCATATCATTTGGACAAGCGGTATAATTGTTAGAGCTGAAGTAAGCGCTGGGCTTAGCAGTATTCTTGATAACTACCTGCCTGGTGATCGTATCATTCGTATTACATTGGGTATTGTAATATGCACACGCGATCGTATACGTGCCAATGGAAGTGTAAGTATGTTGAGCGTTTTGTCCGGTGAAATTCGTTCCGTCTCCAAAATCCCAGTAGTTCGAGTTATTGCCATTTGGATAGATATAAGCGGTAACTATATCATTCAGACACGTAGTGTCCGCAGAAACATTCATGCCGTCCCCGCTAACTGAAATGTTATAATAGTAATTGGAAGATCCCAGAAACTGCGTTGGATTGCCCGGAACAGTATCATATGCACTCACATACATTTGAAAGTTCCCCGTTTGCTTATAGGTATACATCACAGAATCGGTTCTGCTTATCACAGAATCACCATTGCCAAAATACCATACATAATAGTTACTTCCTCCCGGAGCATAATTAATAAATCCCTTTACATTCAATGGCCGGCACCCGGATGTCTGAGTGGTGCTAAAACCGACACCCTGAGCTTGTGAAAAAGCAAGGGCACTTAAAAGCATAGCTGCTGCGAAAAGGCCCGTTCGGGCATAACTGAGACTACCATTTTGCTTTGCAAGATCAAGTCTCAATAAGATATTTCTCATTTTTCTGTTTTTAATTGATTCAACGTCCGGCATTAAACGCTTAATGCACTGCTTATTCTGCTGCCATACGGCCGGACAGAACTTCCTGTTTATAATTAAACCGGTACGTATAAATACCGGGAGCTAAATTACCCCTGACAAATTCAAAATTATTGAGGCCCGTAGCACCTTTCAGGTGGTTCACATAAACCATTTTGCCCAAAATATCATAGATCGATACCTGAACATCACCGGGTTCAGGAATGGAAAACCGGAACTCAGTTCTTCCGCTAAACGGATTTGGAAAATTCTGAGCCACGTCAAAGTGGTTCATATCAAGTTCCTGAATACCTGTCGGAGGCGTAATTTTAATAAAATAATACTTCAGGACAATGGACTGGGCCGTTTTAGATCCCCCAACATAAGCACTGGCGGTAAACACCAGATGGTGAGTACCTGTATCAGCCAGCGTAGGATTTCCGTTAATCACCAGACAGCCCTTGGTATTTCCAAGCCACATACAGCGTTTTGGACAGGCATACGTAAACGTGCCAGGCAAACCGGTAAAACTATTCAAAACAATTGAGTCAAAGGGAAGAGATAAAATTCCGCCTACCAACGTATCCTTGGGTACCACAATAGTAACCACCTGCTGGTAGGGCTGACCCACATATCCCCTTAAAAAATTAACAGCACTGTCAGGCGTAATGCCATGGGTAGTTACATTCGGATCAGGAACACATTGCGCATTCACATTTACAATTCCAGCCAGCAACAATGCAGAACCAATAAGTATCTTTCTAATCATTTAAATTGATTTTAGGGTTTAAAAACTTTCAATCAAATATAAACTATTTAGTAAAATCCACAATACAAATTATGAATTAATTAATTGGGTACTGGTGACTAATCGTCTTTACCAGAAGTTTGAATCCCTGTTGTAACGCCCGATGTATGAAAAAAATCAATTATTCCCTTCAACGCAGAATTTGAATAAAGGTTACATTTATTTGCATATTAATTTCTGACAGGTTATTAATCCTGATTTTAATGCAATGGGAAACTTGTTATTTTAGCAAAACTATTTACCTTGTCCCGCTGAACTGATTTACATGATGAATAAAACCTTTACCTCCATTTTTATTTTCACTATCCTTCAGAATACCTTTGCTCAGGAAGGGATTGTAAAAGGGAAGATTACGGATGTCCGCTCAAATGACGGCCTCCCCGGTGTCATACTCTCTTTGGACAAAGCACCAGTAGCGGCTTCAGATGCCAATGGGTATTACAGGTTAAAGACCTCTCCGGGAGTTCATGCCCTCACCGTCAAAATGCTTGGATACAAAATTTTCAGCAAAGAAATAGAAGTGAAAAATTCCGACTCCCTTGTGTTAACTATTAAACTGCAGGATGAATCCACAGCCCTTAATACGGTTGTGGTTTCTGCCGGCAGATATGAGCAGAAATTAAGCGATGTAACCATTTCCATGGAAGTCATCCACCCGGAACTGGTGGAAAACAAAAACACCACTACGCTTGACAACATGCTCGATCAGGTGCCGGGTGTGGCGGTTGTGGATGGGCAGACCAGTATCAGGGGAGGTTCCGGCTATAGCTACGGAGCAGGAAGCAGGGTGCTGCTGCTGGTAGATGATTTACCTATGCTGACGGCTGATGCAGGAGATGTAAAATGGTCCTTTTTGCCCACCGAAAATCTCCAGCAGATAGAAGTAATCAAAGGGGCCTCCTCCACCCTGTATGGTTCTTCCGCACTCAACGGTGTTATAAATGTAAGAACTGCTTTCCCGGCGGATACTGCACTTACCAAAGTAAACACCTCGTATTCAGTTTATGACAATCCCCGTCGCATGGAACTAAAATGGTGGGGAAATACTGTGCAGTCTATTGAAGGGGCAAATTTTATGCATTCACAGAAATTTGGCAACTTCGATCTGGTACTGGGAGGCTGCTATCTTCATGATGACGGATACCGGCAGTTAGAAACAGTAGACCGTTACCGTTTTAATTTTAACACCCGTTATCGCTTTCAAAATATAAAAGGCCTTTCGGTCGGGCTTAATGGTAATATCATGCAGGAAAACGGGGGATTGTTTCTGCTCTGGCAGAATGCAGATTCCGGCGGATATAAACAGGGCCCTGGCGGGCAATTGTATAAAGATGCGCGATCCAACCTCGACCCATACGCCGTATGGTATGCCCCCAATGGGGACAGGTATAGCCTGCGCACACGTTATTTTAATTCCACAAACCTCAATAACACGGATCAGGGTTCCATTGCAAACTTTTATTACGCGGAATTACAATACGAGAAAAAATACCGGAATAATTTTTCCATTGTGGCAGGAGCGGTATTCAATTACTCTGTTGTGCGGGCATTGGATTTGTACGGAGACCATACCGGACACAACGTGGCCGGATATGTTCAGGCGGAAAAAAAAATACAGCGACTCACTTTTGTGGCCGGAATAAGAGCAGAGAACTACAAGGTGGACACCTCCGTCACCAAACAAACGATTCTGGGGATCCCTGCCAAACCTGTATTCCGTGCCGGAATGAATTACCAGTTATTACAATATACCTTTTTACGTGCATCGTTTGGACAGGGATATCGTTTTCCTTCCATTGCCGAAAAATTTATTTCCACTACTGTCGGTGGCAGTTTGCAGATTTACCCAAACCCCGACCTGCAACCCGAAACAGGCTGGAGTTCCGAAATTGGAATCAAACAGGGATTTAAAATTGGGGACTGGAACGGGTTTATAGATGTAGCCGCGTTCGAAATGGAATACCAGAACATGATGGAATTCACATTTGACTATTATGTTCCACCAACCATACCGAACCCCACTCCCTTTCAACAAGCAACCTATGCAGGTTTTAAATCACTTAACATAGGCTCTACTCAGATTACCGGAGTGGACATCACCATTAACGGAACAGGAAAAATTGGTGCCGTCACAACCACTCTGATGGCAGGCTATACCTATACAAATCCAATCGAACTTGGCTTCAGTCCGGCAAAAGACAGCACCGGTTCTTCCGGAACAAATATGCTGAAGTATCGTTACTACAATAGTTTCAAAGGCGATGTGCAACTGGATTATCACCGGTTTTCATTCGGAACAAGTGTTCGCTACACCGGATTTATGGTCAACATAGACAAGAAATTTGAAGAACCACTTTTTTCGGAAGTGTTTCCAACTTCAACGCTGTATATTTTACCAGGCTTGAAGGAGTATCGGGAACAACATGATAAAGGAGATCTGGTATTTGATTCACGCCTTTCCTACCGGATAACCAAAAATTTCCGGCTTGGCTTAATTGTCAACAATGTATTTAACCGGGAGACCATGCCAAGACCCGGAAGCATAGGACCACCAAGAACAACTGGGCTGCAACTCAGTATGAAATTTTAAGCAAGGTCTCAATTATATATCCTCCCGCTTTAATTCATTTAAAGCAGAAGTCCCGCACTGATTGCTCAGTACAGGACCTCCAATTCTTACAAAAAGCAAGAATTACTTATTCACTGATTTTTTCAATTCAGCACCAGCTTTAAATTTCGCAACTTTCTTTGCAGAAATTTTGATAGCCTTTCCTGTTTGTGGGTTACGGCCTGTTCTTGCAGCGCGTTTAGCAACTGAGAAAGAACCGAAACCAACTAATGCAACTCTGTCACCTTTTTTAAGTGCTTTTGTTGTAGCGTTGATGAATCCATCAAGAGCACGTCCTGATTCAGCTTTAGAGATTTTTGCTTCTGTAGCAATTGCATCAATTAATTCTGCTTTGTTCATGTTGTTTTTTGATTTTAGGGTTAAACATTTATTAATTATGAATACAAATATAGTGAAAACCACGACACCATTGACATTTTTATGAAAAAAATGCGCAATTGTTGATAAATAGGGGCATTTGTTAATAAAGTGCTCTGTTTCACCCTGTTTTAAGGCATTTCAGGCGAGTAAATATACGTTTCTTCCTTGCGACATTTTATTTGATGCCTCCGGAACCGCCTGATGAAGCTATTTCCAGGCCAGTTAGACCGCAAACTGCTATAAATAAGGGGTTGGAGTGATCAGCACCCGTCATGCGGGCATACAACAGACAACGTTTTGCCATTGGCAAATCAAGTCTGTTTAAAACTCATTCTCACTTTGGAAGCCGGAAAGCTTTCCCGCTTTCCACAATTGCAGATCCTGTTTCAATTGCTCGGCCTTGCTTTTAGTAAGCTCCTGCGGATCAAGGCCGTTCACATCCGGCATACCCGCATCTACCCAGGCCGTATACCAGAAATTAGCGGTCATGGAAATAGCTGCACGTATTTGCTTCTCCACCATGCCATGTATGTTTGCACTATATAGCCGCGCATAATCCACAGTGTGCACTACCTGATTGAATTTATTCTTCCTGATAAGACCACCGGCATCTATCTGAAAAATCCGATCCCTGAACATGTTCTGACTCAATTCCTTTTCCTTCAGAAGAAGCGTATCTGATAACCTGTTGGATACGGAAAGCGTATGAAGTATTTCCTTCTGCACATCTTCTATTTGACGGGGTTCCCCTGTATTATAGTTATAATTCATACCAAACAGCTCCGGAATCTGAGCTTCCCAAAAGGAATGTATGCCTTTTTGATCCGTCAGTTGACCATCATAATTAATACAGGTATGTAAGGGCAAGTTCAAGTCAGTTATATAATGGGCCAGATCTGATGCGAGCAAAAGAATTTCAGTTTTACGTTTTTCCTTAAATGCTTTGGTGAGCTTCGTCATCAGGTCCTGCACATACCAGGGCAAAATTCCGTTCTTCTGCAAAAACACTTCATCATATTTCGCCTGAATTTCGGCCATTGAACCGGGCAGCAGTTCGATCGTACCAAAATTCTCCGCATCAATAAAATGCCTGGCGCTTTCCCCTTTGTCATTAAACATGTATTTGCGGACATCCGGAATAGTTGATTCCTCCGTAATAAAATCAAGGTGATTGTAAAAAAATGTCTTTAAGGACATGGGCAATGAAAGTACTGCAGCCCTGTTAACATGTTCATGAATAAATGCAGCGGAATAACTAAATAACTGCGCAAACAAAAGTGTTAACAGCAGTACTGGTTTGTGGAACTGATTTTTCATACTGATTTCAATTTTCGCATTCATCCTATTATTCATACGAGTCAAATACCTTAACAAGGTATTAATTAAAATAACCAGAACAAACATTTATAGAAAATCGGCATACAATTTGCTTATAAAAATGGGCATGTCCGATTTCCGTAGCTTTGGCATACTTTTGGTGACCAGTCTGATTTAATTTAAAAAATTCTTATCCCATGCAAAAAAAAATCGCATTTACTTTCCTGCTGTCAGCCCTGCTGATTTGTACGGGCCACAAATCCTTCGCACAAAACGATGAAGAAGCATTACTCAGCCAGCTTGAGAAAGACGATCAGACCGCTATAGATGCAATTGCGATGTATCCTTCACAAACAAGGGTCAATATCTTCGAAGCTTCCAAATTTCCGGAAATAGTCGTCCGCCTCGATGCCATGCAAAAGAAAACACAGCTAAAATTCACTCAGCTCTTAGCTTCCCTGAGCAAAGAAGAACAGGAAAAAATCTGGGACCTGACCCGGTATCCTGCCCTAATTGCCGATATCGCACTAGGCTCCCGTAAGTCTGAAGCAGAAATAAACGTCCTCCTGCCTAACTACCCGGCGGTAATCCGCCAAACGGCGTTGGATGAAGGACTTAATAATTATGATCTGCTCCACCAGATAACAGTTAAAAATGTGCACCACCAGGATAACTTTGAAAAAATCCTGAGTAGCTATCCACCGGTAACCGCGAATGCTTACCGTGACCTGATAAAAAGGCCCGAAATATTAAATACCCTGAACGACAATATGCAAATGACGGTTCTGATCGGAGATTTGTATAAAAGAGACCCGCGCTGGGTTTTATATAAAACCGATTCCCTTAATAAGGCGCTTACCGCACAGAATGCCCAGGATGCCGCAGACTGGCAGCAAAGTATGGCAGATGATCCACAGGCCCAACAGGAGTTTACACAGGCTGCCGCCGAATACGCCCAGGACAATAATTATCAAACAGATGATTATTCCTCTCCGATGACATCAGACGTTACAGATTATTCCACCTATTCCTATGACTGGTGGTTTGGTTATCCTACCTGGTACCCTTATGCATATTGGGATCCTTATCCTTTCTGGTATGACTGGGGTTTTTATTTTGGAATCGGGGGAAGACCAGTATTCTTCGGTATGCCCTCTGCTCATTTTATGAACTGGTATTTTTACAATCCCGAGCACTGGAGCCATTACCCTGGATTTGGGAATCATTGCTACGATTATTATGGCAAACACAAGGACGCACAATACAGAAACAACATCAGCCGGAGTGTACATGAATGGAAAACCAGAAACAGTTCAGTAGTTAATGGAGATTGGGATAAAGACAAAGCCGGGCGCACGCAACGCTTTAAGGATTTTGGAAAGTCAGAAACTATAAAGGAAAAGCAGAACGCAGGCAACCCCAGATTGGCGCAGGTATCCAACCCAAGAGTAAAAATACCGGAAAGGCTGTATACCACTCCACGAACTTCCGCTGTAGCTAAACCTGTTGCAATCAAACGACCTTCAGAAACCGGACAGCCTGCAAAAACTGAACAAACCAAAGCCCCGGAACCAGAAAGGAAGACACAAGCTGTCAATAATCCACCGGCTAATCAACCTCATGCAAATACGAAACAGGACAGAAGCGCCATGGAATACCATCAAAACAACTGGCAGCAAGCCCAGCAACAGCAACATTATTCTGCACCTCAACAACATTACTCAGCTCCGGCACCCGCCCCATCAGGTGGAGGCGGGAGAGGCGGAAGGAGGTAATCGGCGGACAGTACCGATCACCGTTTTATTTACCGCCTTTCTTGGCTTCTTCGATCAGCTTCTCGTTCATCCTCACGTAATCGTCATTTTTGGCATCCTTAGCCAAAGCAATTGACGTCTCCGCAGTAACAATTGCTCCATGATAATCCTTCAGCTTCAATTGGATTTTTGCCTTCAGGTGAGCAACATAAAAAGCTTTAGGGTTTTGTTCCATAGCCTTACCAGCCCATGTCAGTGCCTGATTCAGATCCTTGCCATTCTCAAAATAATAAGTAGCAGCCTGAAAATACGGGCGCTTATCAGCAGGAGACAAAGCTGTTTCAATATTTTTCATCATCGTGCTGTCGATGCTTTCCGTCACACTAAAAGTAACCCTGGTCTTTTCCCATAACAGTTCTATATTTGCTGTAGCAGGAGCAACATCCGCTACATTCATAGTGAACGACTCCACCTTGTCATTCATCACCATTGGCTTAACCTTAAAGCGCAGCAAATCCTCTGTCTGCTTATAATCCCCCGTACCACCCTGATTCGTATTCTTATTCAGAATGATCGTCCATTCTGTTTTACCCGGAATCGTAAACAAAGCATATGTACCGGAAGGAACAGCGTTCCCCTCCACCTTCACATTATCCGTAAATGTAATCTTGGTGCAGGAGTTAGCTCCTGTTCTCCAAAGCTGGTCAAATGGAACAACCTGCCCGTAAGCAGTCCGGCCTTTTAAGCCCGGCCTGGAATATTCGATATCAATTTCTCCCAACCCAAAATTTTGTTTCAGCGTTTGAGTTGGACTGGGAGCCGGCATTTTGAGCTGCTGTCCATTAATATTAATTGTAAGAGCCGTCAATACAGCCAGTCCCAGAATAGAAAGCGTTTTGTTTTTCATTTGAATAGTATTATGTAAGTTATCAATCGTCCTATAGCACACTTAACCACTTACCCGATTTTATTGCTTGTCAAATTCCGCATTCGCGATCAAAGCAACCTCATCACTCAAAGCAGTAGAAGGCATGGAAGTCCCTACACCAAAATCAGTACGTTTAATCACACCCGTAATTTTAAAACCGGCAATACTCTTCTTACTCTTTTGATTCATACCCATTCTGCAAAGCGCATTGAATTCAATTGTCTTCGTCACCCCATGCATGGTCAGATCACCGGACACTTTGTAATTTTTATCATCCACCTTAGTAAAGGACTTGCTCTTAAAAGTCAGAGTAGGGAACTTAGCCACATCAAAAAAGGCATCCGTCTTCAAATGTCCGTCTCTCTTCTCATTATCCGTATTGATGCTGTTCATATCCGCTGTGAGTTCAACAACAGCATCCGAAAAATCATCCTTGCTGGTGGTAAGCTTAGCATCTGTTATCTTGATCCAGCCCTCTACATCCGATACCATCATATGGGTAATTGTAAATCCCAATTTGGCATGTGCCTTATCCAGGTCCCAATTGCCTTGTTCAAGCGTTTTAAATGAAAACAATAAGGCCGTTCCGGCCAGAAGTGTAAAAATGAAAATCTTTTTCATACTGATTTTTTTAAGTTAATTATTATGGGTTAATTTATACCGGTGCCAAATTTACACATATTGAGAGTATTTACACCCATTTTTATTACCGTCTTTTTAGCCCTGCCTGCTCTTGCCCAGAACCAGGATTCCATCAAGCCCAAACATCCCAGGTTGACCTACCATACACAACAGGAAGACATAGTGGATGTAGTCAAAAAGATGTTTAAAGGAAAAATGCCATTAATACCCGACAGTATAAAAATCAGGCCAGGGAAAATTTTCTATGCCTTCCTTCCCGGCGTAGGGTATAAACTGGTGACAAAAGTCACTGCCGTGGCTTCCGTGAATGCCTCCTTTTACCTGGGAAAAACCAGTGACACCTATATATCCTCTATCACCACGTATTCCGAGTATTCCATTCTGAATCACCAGATCATCATCCCGGTCGTGTCCAATATCTGGTCCGATGAAAACAAATTCAATTGGCTGGGCGATCTTCGGTATTATAAATACCCTTCCTTTACTTATGGCCTCGGAGGGCGAAGTTCTTTAGCGAATCCAGATAAAGTTGACTATTCCTATTTCAGGGTATATCAGGAAGCATTGAAAAGAATACAATCCGACTTTTATGCAGGATTGGGGTACAACCTCGACTACCACACAAACATTTCAGATCAGGGAACAGGTGATTTCCAGCAATATAATAATCACGCTACCACAACAGCTTCATCCGGATTATTGGTTCATCTCCTCTTCGACGCCAGACAAAACGTGAACAACCCGCCCAGAGGGTATTACGCAAGTATTATTTACAGGTCGAACATGAAGTTTTTAGGGAGCGATCAAAACTGGCAATCCGTTATTCTGGATTTTAGAAAATACATCAAGCTGCAGCCTTATTCCGATAATATTCTGGCCTTTTGGAGTTATAACTGGTTCACTTTCGGAGGGAAAGCCCCCTATTTTGATTTACCCAGCACCGGCTGGGACACCTATTCCGATCTGGGACGGGAATACATTCAGGGAAGATTAAGAGGAACCGGTTTAATCTATCTCGAAGCAGAATACCGCTTTGGCATTACAAAAAACGGATTGTTGGGAGGTGTTGTATTTACCAATGCACAATCCGTAGCCGATTACCCAAGCAATAAATATGACCTTATTTTACCAGGGGCAGGAGTTGGGCTCCGGATAAAAATCAATACACTTTCAAGAGCTAACTTCGGGATTGATTACGGAATTGGGAACGATGGATCTCAGGGGTTCTTCTTTCACTTATGTGAGGTGTTTTAATTGTATTGGTCACCCTTCGGGCATAAATTAGACTAAAAAGAGCTCGCTGTCGCAAGCTCAAGTCTAATTAAATGCCGTTAAATCAGCCAGCAAAGCCGCGTTCGAAATATTAACAGGATTTAATGTAACAGTCTGACCTGAGGTAACAGTTATCGTCTGGGAATCATACACCAAAGAATTACCTGAATTGGAATCCGTAGAAATAGCGACATACGTCAAAGTTGTACCAGTCGGGACCGCCAAAGAAGTCAGGTTGTAAACCTGCATCATGCTGTGAATGCCTTTAAATACAAGGTAAATATCAATATTCTGACCGTTCGTGGAATTGGATGGTGGAGTAAATGTAATGGTAGTACCCGCATTCGGGTAAGTATAACTCTGGGCACAGCTCACGTAGCCCATCCTCGCAATGAACATCTCACAGTATTTTGAAAAAAGATAGACTTTGGAAAGTGTATCCGGTTGTTTGATAGTAGGATCCAGAGAAGTCACATTACTGGTCCAGTCGGTGATATTCCTGCTGCTGACTGTATTTGGAAAGCCATAATAAACATTGTTACCCGCGATAAAAGTAATGTTGGAATCCAATACCATAGGGTATTTTTTACCTGGTCTGAGCACCAAAAGGGTAGAACCTTTATAGGCCTGAATACTGATCTCCGCCTGAGACTGAAGTATTTTACCCGCTCCAACAGAAGGAAGCTGCGAAAGTATAAAATCCTTAATAGGGTAATTCTCAATCAGCTTAAGTGTAAAGGGATATCCAACATTTTGTGAAGGATTACCAGGAATCATAAAAAGGCTTGCATTGCCGGAAAGCACAGTACCCATCTTTCCAATAATAGGTCCTGTTCCGGGCGAATCCACTGTAAAAGTCTGTACCTGTTGCTGGTTCGCGGTGTAGAACGAAGAAGCTGCCACATAATTAGGGCCGGGCGTTTTAACAGGAGCCCTTTGTTTGGTGCAGGAAGAATAAAAAATAATACTTGAAATAAATAGTAAAACAAAAGCGATGTTTTTCATCCGAATTAATAGTTTAGTTTTTATTGCTTATTTCTTTCAATTGTAAAACTAATATACTCAATTTCCCGAATCCGGCAAGGCTGCACGCTTTCCCCCATCACCCGAAGGCAACTCCAATGCCTGAATACGCCCGATAGAATTTCCCGCAATCCCCTTAACAGCACTATACATATGAGTTGTATTCAGCACCACCTTCTGTATCTGCTTTTCCCTTTTCTTCCAGATACCCTCCATAGCCCGGCGTTCCGTATCCAGATCCGTCTGCATCTGAGTAAACCCTTCCACGATAGCTTCCACCTGCATCCTAAACTCATTTCCTGTTAAAAAATTGTACAACAGGCTCATTTTCTCCCCTTTATTTTCCTGCACAACCCCAGCCTGATTAATCAGAATCACCGACTCCCTCAGAACAAAACACAAAGCCTTGAATTCCTCAAACGTACAAATCCAGACACCGTCCTTTTGAGATAAGCGTTCCACCCCCTTTGGTAAAGCCTCCGTAACAAGTACACCAAAAGTTGCATTCTTTGCCCGCATATCTTCCTTAAACTTTTCTATCCAGGTGGCCTGAAAATCCTTGGTGCGCTTACTTTCATAATAAATACATCCGCAATTCTGATGCGTCTGGGTGTTGACGATTTGCAGGCAATCCGCTCCCCTAACCCCTTTTTTAATTTCAGCAAGCGTATCAAATGGAAAATTTGCCTTCAGCCATTCCTCAATGGCCAGTTCCTGCACTTCACCCTGCAATTGCATAGAGCCCTGCTCCTGCTTACGCTTCATTTCAATTGTCAGCTTACGCTGATCCTCCAATTGCTTCTGCAATTCCTTAACAAACAACTCATTCTTCTCCTGCTCACTCTTACGAATTTTATCTTTCTCCTCCGTTATTTTCTGATTCAGCATTTTTTGCGCCTCCGCCTCAATCGCTTCCTTTAACTCCCCCTTCTCCCGTTTTAATTTCTCGACCTCCCCTTTCGTCCGGTTCAATTCTTTTACCTGCTCCGATTTCTCCGTCAATTCCTTTTGAATCAAAGCCATCTGTTCCGATTGCTCCTCCAGCAGTTTAGTCTTGAGTTGCTTTTCCAGCAGGAGCTTCTCCTCCTTCATTTTGGCATTGAAACGCTCCTGGAACAATTCATTTTCCTTCAGCTTCTTCTTTTCAAAGTCTTCCTTTTGCTGGTCCAGCAGCGCAAATTCTTTTTTGAATTTTTCCCGCTCCTCGGCTAACTGAGCATTGTATTTTTTCTTAAAATCATCCTCGAGCTGATGCGAAAGAACGTCCTGCACATCAATAGCAGTGGCGCAGTTAGGACATTGTATTTTAGTAGTACTACTCATCTATATGATTTATTTAACAAACGTTCCAAGTTTTTACAATTCAAACAAAAAAAGAAAGCACCGTTCATCGCTGCCAATAAATCGCTCTTTCGCACTGGCTGGCTGCTCGCGATTTCTTGAAGGCTCTTCACTGCTGCTTTCTTTTTATCAGTCAAAATCAGGTACAACTACTTACTTGTAACGCATGACCAACTTGTCTTTCCTGGAGGTCACAAATTGTGACCTCCAATTTTTGAACTCTTTATCCGTCTTTTCGAACATAAAATGATTAGGGAAGATATCAAGATTTCTTCTTACCGGTTGTTTCAGGACTCTGGTATCAACATTGTACAATTCAACAAGGTCTCTGTCAAGTATTGCTTTCTGTTCTCTAATGTAGCGTATTTTATTCGCAATGACTTCATCTGGAATTACCAACAACGACATTTGATTACTCATATTTGCATCTTAAAGTTCACAAATCTATTATAAATATCTGTACATGAAATATTGGGTATATAATGTTTGTCACATGGTTTATTCTGAAAGTTTCTGATTTAGTCCGAATAATAATGGGAACCCTAAAACCTAATGGTGGAGATTATTACAAAAAAATAAAGCAGCAGTGAAGAGCCTTCAAAAAATCGGGAAGACGGCAAAGTGTGCAAGCATTTTTTGATGTTATTTCCGGGTCGGGCATTTGACGAAAGCAGGCGCTGTCCGAGGCCACAGGCCGAGTTCGCCTGCGCAGCGAAATAGCATCAAAAAATCCCCGATTTATTGTAAGCGACGAACGATGCTTTATTTTTACAATCAAAAATACGCCGGACAAACATCAACCCTTCTGCGGTAACAATCCCCGAAAGAATACAGAATCCCAATGTGCAGACTAAACTCCTGCCACTTAAAATCATACCTCACTTCAGCAAAAGGCCTCCAGCAAGTGCTACCCTTCATAATACCAATACCTCCTTCTTCCGTAATATTATTCTGAGTAGCGTTTTTTCCCGTAAAATGAGAAGCGTTTTGCCAATCATTGTAATAACCGGCAAACAAGGGATAGAGGGACCAGACTCTTTTGGGAAACAGATTATACTGAAGCGCCGCACCTGCATAAAACTCATGGATTGTATTGAAAGGAAAAAAATAATTAAACTGAGGAGAAACAGCCAGTTGCCTCCACACGGGCACATAAGCCCTGGCGCCAAGCCCTAAGCCATTTGTCTGAAAGTCATAAACCCCGCTTGCTCCAATTGCCCAATGTTCAGTTTGAGAAAATACTGCAGGACTGCAAAGAAAAAAAAACAGGATGTAAAAAATCCTGTTTCCCCTTGTAAACTTATTTATTATTACGGCTTCTTTCAACTTAACATATTCAGCTATTTTCAAAATTCCATCAACGCTAATGTCCTCCCCCATCAATTTCCCCTTCCTCCAAAGGAACTGTCTGAGGCACATAATCCAGTCGTTTACCCGGCTTGCTGTAATCGTATGCCCAACGGTGTACAACCGGAAGCGCACCTGGCCAGTTGCCATGGGTATGCGCCATAGGAGTCGTCCATTCAAGGGCATTGCTATGCCATGGATTCTGCTCAGACTTCGGTCCCCGGAACATGCTGTAAAAGAAATTAAACACGAAAATAAATTGCGCAAGTGCACCAACTATAGCGAAAACAGAAACCAGCATGTTCAGATTCACCAGCTGATCAAACATTGGAAACGCACTGTTGGTATAATAACGTCTCGGCACACCTGCCAGCCCTAAGAAGTGCATCGGAAAAAACGTGCCATAGGCACAAACAAAAGTAAGCCAGAAATGCAGGTATCCCATCTTCTTATTCATCTGCCTCAGGAACAGTTTAGGGAACCAATGATAAACACCTGCAAACATACCCAACACAGCAGATAACCCCATCACGATGTGAAAGTGAGCAACTACAAAATAGGTATCATGCACCGGCACATCCAGCGCAGAGTCGGCCAGAATAATACCCGTCACACCCCCGGTAACGAATGTAGAAACCAAACCAATCGCAAATAACATGGCCGGAGTGAATTTGATATTTCCCTTCCATAAAGTCGTGATATAATTAAACGCCTTCACCGCAGATGGAATCGCAATCAGCAAGGTCGTGAACACAAAAACGGAGCCCAGAAAAGGGTTCATCCCCGTAATAAACATATGGTGACCCCAGACAATAAATGAAAGGAATCCAATGGCCAGAATAGAACCAATCATCGCACGGTATCCAAAAATTGGCTTGCGGGCCTGAGTAGCAATCACTTCTGAAGCAATCCCCAGGGCTGGTAACAATACAATGTACACTTCCGGATGGCCCAGGAACCAGAATAAATGTTGGTACAGAATAGGGCTTCCACCGCTGGATTCAAGGGCTTGCCCGCCGATATAAATATCTGACAAATAAAAACTTGTACCAAATGTCCGATCCATCAGGAGCAGTACAACAGCAGAAACAAGCACAGGGAAAGACAATACCCCAAGAATAGCCGTCACCAGGAATGCCCATATTGTAAGCGGCAGACGTGTCATGGACATCCCCTTTGTACGCATGTTAAATACGGTGATAATATAATTCAAACCTCCCAACAGAGCAGAGATCACAAATAGCGTAATACTCAGCAGCCATAAAGTCATACCCGTACCTGAACCTGGAATAGCCTGAGGCAATGCACTCAAAGGAGGGTAAACTGTCCAACCGGAAGAAGCCGGACCTCCTTCCACAAAAAGTGAACAAAGCATCACCACACTTGAAATAAGAAAGAACCAGAAAGAAAGCATATTTAAAAAGCCCGATGCCATATCCCTTGCACCCACCTGATACGGAATCAGCAAATTGGCAAATGTACCGCTAAGCCCGCCTGTCAAAAGAAAGAACACCATGATGGTACCGTGAATCGTAACCAGGGCCAAATACATATTCGGATCAATCGTTCCACCTTTACCCCAATGATCACCCAGCAAATATTCAATCAGCCAGAATTTATGATTAGGCCATCCCAGCTGAAGACGGAACAAAGATGACATCACCATCCCCACAAGTGCCATTACCACAGCTGTAATTAAAAACTGACGCGCAATAACCTTATGGTCCATGCTGAAAACGTACTTCGACAGGAACGATTGCTCGTGATGCTCATGAGCATGCTCAGGGCTATGCCCCTCTTCCCCTCCATGTGCACTGTGTTCGTGATGATCCGACATACTAAATTATTTTAAAACTATTCGTACTATTTATTTTTTCGCAAAAAACGCCTTCTGTTGCCCTAGCCATGTGTCATACTGCTCCTGCGTATCCACCACCACATTCATCTGCATATTGGAATGAGAAGCCCCGCATATTTTATTGCACAAAAGGATGTAATTAAACTCATAAGGCTCCTCGCCTTTTTTGGCGCGGATCTCATTAATCCGTTTGACCTGATCAATCACATAAGGCTTTCTGCGCATTTCATCAGTAGTAATGGAAGGCGTCATGTGCATGGAAGTAGTCATCCCGGGCACCGCGTTCATTTGTATCCTGAAGTGAGGCATAAAAGCACTATGGATCACATCCCGTGAATTAATTTTAAATTCAATTTGTTTGCCAACCGGAATATGTAATTCATTGTGAACTACAATGTCATCCAAACCTGCAGGATCCAGGGTGTCCATTCCAAGTGCGTTGGCACCTCCAATGTTTTTGAAGTTCGACCTGCCAAGTACATTGTCTTTACCGGCATATCGGGCAGTCCAGTCAAACTGTTTGGCGTACAGCTCAATCACAATAGCATCCTGTGAAGCAGGTTCAGTAATCGTATTCCACATCTTTAAACCCAAAATGATAATCACTGCCAGAACAATGGCGGGAACAACCGTCCAGATCATTTCCAGCTTGTTGTTATGCGGATAATAAGTCGCCATCGAGTCCGGGCGGCTGTAATATTTATAAGCAAAATAAAATAATAAAAAATTAATGATAAAGAACACAATAATTACCAGCCACATATTAAACCACATCAGCCAGTCCAGGTCCTTGCCATGAACAGAGGCTGCTTCAGGGAGCAACATGTCCTTGTAGTTAAACACCTGCCAGATAAAAAAAGCAAAAAACGCAATCAAAAAACCCATGATCAGCTTACCCTGAGTACGGTGATCCTTATAGTTCACCTCATTACTCTTAGCTCCTTTCAATTCCGAAGCCAGTTCAAAAACCCGTACCAGCTGCGCAACGGTAATTATCAGCAGAACAATAGCTACGTAAACCAATACCTGAATCATACGTCTGTATTTTAATTAAAAAAAATCAACCTCTAAAAAATAAAAACTAAATATGCAAATGCTTGCTTTCCTCCAGAAAAGGGTGATTCTTCACCATCAACGGCGCTTTGGCAAGATTATTCAACACAACATACAGAAACAGTCCTAAAAACCCTAAAAACAAGGTCACTTCTGTAATACCTAAACGCCAGTGCGCATGGACAGTAGCCGGCATCACCATATTGAACACATCCAGCCAGTGAAAAAGGAAAATGCAGCAACCCACAATCACCAAAAATCCATAGTTACGCTTGGCATCTCTCGACATCAGCATAATCATAGGGAAAGCAAAGTTTACAAAAAAAGCAGGCCAAACCGTCCAGCGGTAACCAAATTCATGAATACGGTCATAAAAATAACTCACCTCTTCAGGGACGTTGGTGTACCAGATCAGCATAAACTGCATGAAATACAGGTAGCTCCAGAGGAAACTCACTGCAAACATCCATTTGCCCAGATCATGAATTGTACTTTCCTGAACTTCTTCCAGATAGCCATTCTTCTTAAGCCATACCGTCAACAGCGTGATCGTAATTAAAGAGCTGATCCACATACCGGAAAACGTATACCATCCAAACATGGTGCTTGCCCAGCGAACATCCAGCGACATAAGCCAGTCCCAGGACATGGTAGAAGAAGTAAAACCAAAAAACACCAAAAATATGGCAGCCGATTTAACATTTTTAAAGTGAACGATATGGTTCGCGTCACCGTTCAGATCAACCTCCAGCGAACGCCGGCGGAACAAGCGCTGGAAGGCTCCCCAAACTAAAACATATCCCAATGTACGTGCAAAGAAAAAAGGTAATTTAAAATAGGAATGGTTATGCGCCACCTTTTCGTCAAATAATGGATTCGGCTTATCAAGCGTACCTTTGGTAAACAAATCACTGTTCATCCACTCATATAAATTATGCGCTTTAAACTCTCCCAATACCAGCATTAACACCATCAAACCAAGGCCAACAGGCAAATAACAGGTCACCGCTTCCATCACCCGTTTTACAGTTGTTGCCCAGCCCGCCTCGGCAGCATATTGCAAAGCCAGAAAAAAGGTACCTGCCAGACTAATCCCCATAAAGAAAAAAGAATTCACCAGCATATTCGCCCAAAACCGGTTGTGGTTATAGTGACCTGCCATATCAGCCGGCACATTACTGTCGCGCACATATCCCCAAATCAAACCTATGAAGCCAATGCCCATCAACAGGTAGCATAAGCGTTTAGCCTTATCTGTAAACGTGAAAGTCTGATTCATAATTATGTGTATATATTTCTAATCTTTTTTACTTACCTCGTTTTATTTATTTTACGGGGTTCGTGATTACTTCGTAACTGTCACATTCCTTCGCACTTACCGGCTCAAATAGCCCCCGGCTATTTATTCACTCTTTTCTTTTCTGTGTTCATGATTACTTCGTTTCACTCAGTAATTGCCCTCTAAGATTTATCCTTTATATGCTGTAACTTCTGAACATAATGCACCAGTTTCCAGCGCTCCTCCTGAGTCAACTGAGAAGCGTGCGAACCCATTAAGCCCTTTCCATAAGTCATCGTAAAAAACATCTTTCCGGCAGGCAAATTTTTCAAAGTCCCGGAATAAGCAGGAGGAGCCCCTGGTAATTTGGCGGCCACAGGACCATCCCCCATACCCTGGGTACCGTGACAATGCACGCAAAACTTACCATATAATTCTTCTCCCTCCTTCATAACGTCATCCGTCAGGGGAACAGGATTTTTCAATTCACGTCCCGCTGCAGTATAACCCGCTGTATCATTCGCATAGGCAAAAGGCATGAAGCCCCTTGGAATAGTACCGGCAACAGGTTTACGACTGCCAATGCTGTCCAGGTAAAGCGGATTTGCATTATACACCTCCACCGAAGGAGAGCGGTACATATCAGGCATATACTCTATCCCCGGACTGTTCGGGTCCTTCTTCCCGCAGGAATCAAAGACGATTACCAAAGTGACCAATGAAACAATCCCGGATAAAAACCTTTTAATCATACTATATAACATTTATCATTATTGGCATTTAGCAAACATGTATTTCCGAAGCACCCGTCTCTCTTAATGCTGCTTCAACTTTACTTTGATCGCCCTGATTGATTTCAAGCAACATTAAAAATTTATTATCCGTCGTGCGGGGATCAGGATTCTTGGCCTTCACACCCGGCATCAGCCAGCTTCTGAGAAAAAAGGTGATCGCCATTCCATGTGCTGCACATAAAACAGTACTTTCAAAAGTGATGGGGATAAAAGCAGGGACATTCAGCAGATAACTAAAATTAGGTTTACCACCAATTTCAGTAGGCCAGTCAGTTACCATCATGTACCACATCATCCAGGTAGCCAAAGACATGCCCGTCAAACCGTATATGAAGGCACAAATCGCCAGTCGTGTACGTTTAACCCCGATAATCGGATCAATACCATGTACAGGGAAGGGCGAAAAAACTTCCTTAACATGAATTCCCATGCCGACAATTTTAATAGCTCCCTCTTTCAACTGTTGGTCGTCATCGTAAATCCCGTGAAGTGTTATTTTATTCATATCTGTTAATTTAACCGCCTCTAAAATCTTTTAAACTTCTATTACTCGTGCCCAGGTTTATTTTTATATTCCGAACCAGACAGCTTCAAAATTGATTTCAATTCACTCTGTGCAATAACAGGGAAGAACCTTGCAAACAACAGGAAGAAGGTAAAAAACATTCCGATTGTTCCGACAAAAATGCCAATGTCGACAAAAGTAGGATGGTACATATTCCAGGTAGACGGAAGGTACGTACGGCAAAGAGTAGGAACGATAATTACAAAACGCTCGAACCACATACCAATGTTCACGACGATCGAAAGAATAAAAGTGAACACCAGACTGGTTCTTATTTTTTTAAACCAGAACAGCTGAGGAGAAACCACATTACAGGTCATCATCAGCGCATAAGCCCACCAATAAGGGCCAGTAGCACGGTTAATAAAGGCATACTGCTCCCACTCCACTCCGGAATACCAGGACATAAACAATTCTGTCAGATAAGCCACCCCAACCAATGTCCCCGTAATAATGATTACAATGTTCATGTACTCCACATGTTTCACCTGAATATAACTCTCCAGACTAAACACCTTGCGCATGATAAGAATAAGCGTCTGCACCATGGCGAAGCCGGAAAAAACGGCACCCGCAACAAAATAAGGAGGGAAGATTGTCGCATGCCAGCCAGGTAACACCGCAGTAGCAAAGTCAGTAGATACAATGGAGTGAACAGAAAACACCAGAGGAGTAGAAAGTCCGGCCAACACCAATGCCACCTCCTCAAAGCGGGTCCAGTCTTTCGCACGGCCACTCCATCCGAAAGAAAGCAAGCTGTAAATTTTCCTGGCCAACGGCTTCGTCATCCGGTCACGGATAGTCGCAAAGTCAGGAATCAGACCGGTGTACCAGAAAACCAGTGAAACAGAGAAATAAGTAGATACTGCAAAAACGTCCCAGACAAGTGGCGAATTAAAATTGATCCACAAAGACCCGAACTGGTTAGGAAGAGGAAAAAGCCAGTAATCAAGCCATGGGCGGCCAGTGTGCATGGTCACAAAAATAGCCGCACACATCACGGCAAAAATCGTCATCGCCTCCGCAGAACGGTTAATCGCCATACGCCATTTCTGACGAAACAACAGAAGCACAGCGGAGATCAGCGTTCCGGCATGACCGATACCAATCCACCATACAAAATTGGTGATATCCCAGGCCCAGTCTACACCATTGTTGGAACCCCAAACACCAATACCGGTACCAATTGTATAACACAAACACACAAGACCCCAGGTAAACGTCACAGCCGCCAGGGTGAACACAATCCACCAGTATTTATTGGCCTTCCCCTGAACCGGGCGGATAATGTCATCGGTAATATCCTTGTACGACTTATTACCAACGATTAAAGGCTTACGAATTTCTGATTCCTGATGCATATGCAAATATTAAATTACGATTCTTTCTTTTCCATCTTAGGTTCGCTCTTACGCTCCTGCTCACCCTTGGCTTCAGCCATCTCCGGCTCCGCATTCCTTACTTTAACCAGGTAAGACACGTTCGGCTGAATGTTCAATTCGTGCAGCATAAAATAATTCCGTTCGTCCTTACGGTATTTGGCAATTGCACTTGTTGAATCATTAATGTCACCAAAAACAATCGCATCAGTTGGGCAACTTTGCATACAGGCCGTTTTGATCGCACCATCCTGCAGTTTATGCATAGCCTTCTTGGCATCCAGTTTTCCAGCCTGAATCCGCTGAACACACAAAGAACATTTCTCCATCACACCGCGGGAACGTACCACCACATCCGGATTCAGCACCATGCGACCGATATCATCCTGAGCAGGGTTAAGACCTGCAAACTTGTCATTCTCATTTAAATTATACCAGTTAAAGCGACGAACTTTAAAAGGGCAGTTGTTGGCACAATACCTCGTACCCACACAACGGTTATAGGTCATTTGATTCAAGCCTTCTGAACTGTGATTGGTAGCCAGAACAGGGCAAACCGACTCGCAGGGAGCATGGTTGCAATGCTGACACATCACAGGCTGGAAACTCACCTTTGGATTCTGTGCGCTTGGATTCTCCATCTGCAGATACATATCCACCGGACCAAGTTCTTTTTGCTCAGCCACTTCCTTCGACATATCCGATTGGTAATACCTATCAATTCTCAGCCAGTGCATCTCACGTGTACGTCTCACCTGATCCTTGCCAACCACAGCCACATTATTTTCCGCAGTGCAGCTGACTACGCAGGATCCACATCCAATACAGGTATTCAGGTCAATCAGCATACCCCACCAATGACCAGGACGATCGTGATTATCCCAAAGCGTTTCCTGAACAGGGTCCTTTTTACCAACAGAAGTAGTTAATTGTTCCTCTTCATTTCCGGCACCCGCATTCTTTTTATATTCTTCCAGACTTGTTTCACGCACCAGGTTTCTTCCCATAATTGTATGGTGTACCTGTGTAGCGGCAAGCTCAGTCGTACTCTTTTCGGCCGACAGAAACACATCGCCGGTATTATAAGCCATGGCCCCGTTTACAACCTGTATAAGAGGATACGCATTTTGTCCAATCACCCCTGCATGTTCACTTAGTTTACCCGCCCTGGCGCGTCCATACCCCAATGCTATACCAATCGTACCGCGCGCCTGTCCAGGCTGAGGATAAACAGGTAAGTCGTGAATAATTGTATTTCCAAAAGTCACATCTACCACACTTGCTTCCCGGTCCTGGCGCTCCTGCATCTTATATTTCC
>Ga0207067_10123_pt1 | contig 26036 bp, 16 predicted proteins | sample Alteio_BWMinCont_25_FD_153484 | JGI IMG/M metagenome (GOLD analysis project Ga0207067, IMG submission 153484) | Enriched cells from forest soil in Barre Woods Harvard Forest LTER site, Petersham, Massachusetts, United States -... | ecosystem: Environmental > Terrestrial > Soil > Temperate forest >...
GGCGCTTGCATAGGTATGCGTTGGGTTTTGGACTGCAGAAGTATTGTTGACTCCGGAACTCGGCTCACCAAAATACCATTTCCAGCCTGTAATGGCTCCGGGGAACACAGTGGACCCATCGGTAAACTGAGAAGGGTTATTCAGGCATACCGTATCATCGGAAAATGCAGCGGCAGGCGGAACACCGGAATGATAGGGCAGGGTAATGGAATCCTTGCAGCCCCCGAATGTCGTGACAACTAATTTAATGCTGTCCGTGCCAAGAGCGGCATAGGTATGTGGAGGTGGATTTGCCGGAGGTACGGTGGTAATGATGGTTCCATCCCCGAAATTCCATACTTCAGTTTTTATTCCTCCGACAGGTGTGGATGCATCGGTAACTGTTGCAACGGTATTGCATTGTGCATTCGGAGCGGTAAAGGCCGCCTTAGGCAAAGGCGTGACCACGACATTTTGTGTAATGGAATCCTTACAGCCGGAAGCGGAGGCTTCCACCAGCTTAACAGAAAAAGTTCCAGCAGTAGCATAGGTGTGAGTAGGATTCTCAATAGCACTGGTATTATTCACCCCGGAAGCCGATTCGCCAAAATCCCAGGCCCAGCTTGCCGCCTGGCCTACAGGCGTCTGGTCTGTAAAAACGGTGCTGCTGTGCAGACATACCGTATCCGCTTTAAATGCCGGACTGGGCGGAGCTCCCGCACTGAAAGGGTGGCTGATGGAATCGATACAGCCATCTGCCGTGGTTACGACTAAGGTAATCGGCTTTGCAGGGTTGCTTGCATAGTTATGAGGAGGAGGATTTTGTAATGGGGGCGTGGTGCAGAAGGTTGTTCCATCTCCAAAGCGCCAACACTCTTTCACAATGGCACCAGGGTTTGCCACAGTAGAAGCATCAGTAAATTGGACATTGCTCAGCGAACATAGTGCAGAAACCATGGTAAATGCTGCAACAGGAACAGGGTTTTGAGTAACACAATAAGATAATTGTTTCTGACATCCGGTTGTGGTCACAAGTGTTACAGAATAGCAGCCTGCCGTAGAAGTAACAATGCTGTCTGCTGTCTGACCGCCCGGTGCCCAGTTATACGTGGCATAACCCACCGGAGCAGAAAGTGTCACAGGAACTGCTCCGCACAGTGGGACATTCTGTGTGATGGTCAGGGGAGAACAGGAACAGGCAATATAGGCATATCCAAAATGTCCGCCCTGATCACAATCGGAAGCTATAAATCTGGCAGTTAATACTTGATTGGGGTAAAGTGAAAGGTCAACCGTTACAGGTGTCCAGACTTTATAAACAATGTCAGTCACACCACATCCTGTAACATTCGCCACAGAGCCTGGTATTGCGCAGCCTGTAGGATCGGTGCAGGAAATATATTTATAATAAGAGCAGGGAATCTGCACCCCTGCTGCAGTATACACCCCTACTTCAAAAAATGGGGCATCAGCTGCGGAGTGAAAACCCTCCAGAACGACTGCATAGTTATAAGTGAAAACAGCATTCCCGGCGGCCGGAACCGTAAACGTATAATCCAGTTCCTCCGCAATGTCATCCGGTGAAAGATGCCCGGTTTGAATGGTAGTGCCTAGTTTTGCTGAATAGGTGTAACCGGGACAGACCACCGGAAATGCGTTGGTGCAGGGATCTTTGGCGGGGCCTGTCATAATCGTGTGCAGATTGGTCACAAATCCAGGGGTAGTGCATACACCACCGGAAGAACAAGCGGAGAAGAATCCTGCGTTTGGATTACAACCGGAACACCCCGTCCATCCTGAAAATGTACCATTGGCAAAATCTGAATTATTACAGAAAGCTGCATTTAAAGTAGAATCAGGAGGAAGAACAATTCTTTGAATCCGTGGATCCGGAATGTTGTATTTCCTGGCAATGAACAACCTCCTCATGCCACCCAGATAAACAGGCCATGTCACAGGCCTGTTGGCTTCCAGGTTATAATCCCTTAAGATTGCCGCTTCATCAAATCCGGTTAAGGAATCATTGGCATACTTAATCACCTTAGGCATCAATTCCTGAGAAAACAAGCCTGTACTTAACAGATTTGCCAACACCAGAAATGAAATAATCCTGAAAACGCCGATAAAACGAGTACGTAGAAATTGAACCATGAATGAAAATAAAGTGAAATTCAGAAGGACAATAATAGCACTAACAAGTTTAACTAAAAAAAGTTGGATAACCAAGCATTTAGGTGAAAAACGAGTTATAAGATGAAAACTGTCTGACTTTAGAGGAAAACTACATAACGAGCTATATCAATGATTTTACTAATTTTACCGCCGTTAAAATTCATTATGTACAAAGCAGTTAATTCAGGCTATTCTTTTTCAGTCTCCCCTCTGTTATTTGTTTTTCTCGTTTTTGCAATTTCTTCAGGCGGAAAAATGTTTGGACAGAAAAGCGAGTCTCATGAGGGCCCCTGGACATTGCAACAGTGTGTAGAATACGCGTTGAAGACCAGCCTTCAACTGAGACAAACAGAATTGACTTCGGATGTGAATAATGTCAATCTCAAGCAAAGCGAAGCCGGTGTATTGCCTACTTTTAATGGTTTTGCTACGCATACGTATAATGATGGTCCAACGCTTGATCCTTATACCAATACCCTGGCCAATACCACAGTTTTATCCCAACAAATGGGTATTAGCAGTGGTCTGAATCTTTTCAGCGGCCTGCAGAAGTACAATTCCATCAAACAAAACCAGTTCTCGTACCTGGCTGGAAAATATGATATTGAGAAGAGTAAAAATGATATTTCTTTAAATGTTGCACAGGACTATTTACAGATATTGTTTAACGAGGAATTATTGGAAGTCGCGCAAAATCAGTTAGACATTACGCAAAAACAACTGGATCGTACCCAAAAATTGTATAGTGCAGGGACTGTCGCTAAAGGAAGTTTACTGGATATGCAGGCGACCCTCGCTTCGGATGAACTGACGCTGGCCAATACCCAAAATCAGCTGGATTTGTCTTTTCTTGCTATTGAACAATTGATGAATCTGGATTCTACTACAGGATTCAAACTGCAGAAACCTGACTACGACTTACCCCTGGAAAATCTGTTGCTCTTTACACCGGCGCAAATATACAGCGAGGCAGTGAAGCATTTTCCGGAAGTGAAGAGCGCGGAGTTGAAATTAAACAGTGCAGAAAAAGGTGTTGCAGCAGCTAAAGGAGGGATTAGTCCCCAGTTAAGTTTTAATGCGAGTTATGGTACAGGATATTCGGGATTGCCTCAGGAATCGTATAAGATTATAGGATATAATTCGTCAGGACCCATAATTTCTACTACTACTACTACCGATGGTTTTTTAAAACAGTATGATGAAAATGCGAATTCTGCCCTTGGTTTTAAGCTGACTGTTCCGCTGTTTAATGGTTTACAGACAAGTTCCGCAATCAGCAAAGCAAGAATTTCAATGATTAGCGCAGAGGTAACTGTAGAACAGACCAGGCAGGTGCTTAAAAAGAGTATTCAACAGGCCTATGCAGATGCAGGTGCTGCTTTGAAAAAATACATGGCCACTAAGAAAGCGATTGATGCCAGTCAGGAGTCCTTTAAATACAGCGAACAGAAATACAATGTAGGAGCCTTGAATGTGTTTGATTACAATCTGGCAAAATCCAAACTGGCAAAGGCGAAGTCTGATCTGATTCAGGCGAAATACGATTTTTTGTTTAAGTCCAAGGTGCTTGACTTTTATCAGGGGAAAGCCCTTTATTAAAATTTATTTGAATTGTAACGTTAACTGAAAGTAAATGAAGAAAACCTGGATATTTATTTCGTTAGGCATCTTACTCATTGTTGTTTTAATAGTCGTAAAAAAATTCAGCTCAGAGGATGCGCTAGAAGTTGCAACTGAAAAGGCTGCACTGAGAACGGTGATTGAAACAGTTTCGGCAAACGGAAAAATCCAGCCGGAGGTCGAGGTGAAAATAAGTTCGGAGGTCAGCGGTGAAATTGTTGAATTGGCTGTCAAAGAAGGTCAGCATGTCAAAAAAGGAGATATGCTGGTAAAAATAAATGCAACCATTTATGTTTCCGAAATGGAGGCGATGGAGGCAACCATGAATACGTCCAAAGCGAACCTGTCCAATTCCAAGGCCAGGCTGATGCAGGCGGAATCAAATTTTGTCAATACGGATGCTGCCTATGCACGGAACAAGAAATTGTTTGACCAGGGTGCCATTGCTCCTTCTGATTTTGATGCGGCAAAAGCTTCCTATGAAGGTGGGAAAGGGGATGTTGAAGCGGCGAAGCAAAGTGTAGCAGCAGCCGAATTTAATGTAAAAAATGCAGAAGCAGCCTTGAGAGAGGCCAATACCAAGCTGGAGAAGACCACCATCTTTGCTCCTGTGAGTGGGACGGTATCTAAACTGAGCGTGGAAAAAGGAGAGCGGGTTGTAGGGGTTGCCCAAATGACTGGAACTGAACTGATGCGTATCGCCAACCTGAATGAAATGGAGGCGACGGTAGATGTGAACGAGAACGATATTATACGGGTGCATTTGAATGATACAGCCCTGGTTGGAGTGGATGCTGTTTCTTATGAACGTAAGTTTAAGGGCATTGTTACTGAAATGGCTAACTCAGCAAATACCACAGGTGTTTCTGCCGATCAGGTAACTAATTTTGTGGTGAAGATCCGGATTCTTCAGGAGTCTTATAAGGACCTGATTATAGGAGAAGATATCCGCACATCGCCTTTTCGTCCTGGCATGTCTGCTACTGTGGAAGTACAAACCAAACGTATGGCACATATTATTACCCTGCCTATACAGGCGGTTACCACGCGCAGTGATTCTGGTAAAGTAAAGAATGACAAGAAAGATAATGATGAGGATGGTATTAAAGTGGAAAACGAAAAGGATAATAAAATAAAGGCAAAAGAAGAGAACTCAACTAAAATTGAAGAGTGTGTATTTTTATTAAAGGATGGGAAAGCTCTGTTTACGAAAGTGAAGACAGGAATTCAGGACAATGATTACATAGAGATCGTTTCAGGGGTAAAAGAAGGAGATGAAGTTATTTCTGCCCCGTATTCAGTGGTTTCAAAAACTCTGAAAAACGGAACGGCAGTAAAGGTGGTGGATAAATCTGCGTTGTTCAAGGTGCAGAAGAAATAATGGTCGGAAATGCGAAACATTCAGGAGCTCCAAAAAAAGAGGCGAGCGAATACATCCAGCGGATAAGCAAATAACATGGCTTTAATATTAAACTTAGAAACAGCTACTACGGTTTGTTCGGTGGCCCTTTCTGAAAATGGGCATTTGCTGGCCCTGAAAGAAATTAACGCCGGCTACACCCATGCAGAGAATCTGACGGTTTTTATTGAAGAGGTTATGCGGGAGGCGGGCAAAAAAATGCCCGAACTGGAGGCTGTGTCTGTAAGTAAAGGCCCCGGGTCTTATACAGGATTGAGGATTGGGGTTTCAACAGCCAAAGGGATTTGTTATGGATTGAATATCCCATTGATCGGAATTTCCACCTTAAAGAGTCTGACAAAGAAAGTCCTTTCCGATCACCGGTTACTGGTTACCGATCACCTTTTATGTCCCATGATTGATGCCCGCCGCCTCGAGGTATATTGTGCTTTATATGATAAGGAACTGCAAGAGGTGGCTGGAATACAGGCTAAGATAATGGATGAACGTTCGTTTGAGGAAGTTTTGAAAACCCGAATGATTTATTTTTTCGGGGATGGTGCGGGAAAGTGCAAGGTGATGTTAGCTGCTAATCCGAATGCAAGATTTATTGAGGATGTACATCCTTCGGCTGCGGGTATGATTTCCTTTTCTGAGGAGGCGTTTAGGGCAGGGCGATTTGAGGATACTGCTTATTTTGAGCCCTATTACCTGAAAGATTTTGTAGGTGGGCCGGTGAAGCGCCCTCCGGGCATAACTTAGTCTAAGCTTTGCGAAATGCAAAGCAGGGCTAAAGTAAAAATCACAAAGCAAGTCAACGTAAAGAGCAAGTCAACGTAAAGAAGCCCTGATTTTTTTGAGGTTTCTTAAGTCAGAAGACCGAAATTCTTCGATTTCCGGCCAGACCCAGGCAGATCGTCGGCTGCAACCCTAATAATCCAGAACCAGTTAAAAAATACCGATTTTGTTTCTACGAGTAAGCCCTTTTTTTGAAGCTCTCATAGGTTTATTTTGATGGACCTTTGAACCTCCATAGGTTCATTTTGGCGGACCTATAAAAACACTCCAAAAACGAATGGGTTCTTTCCCTGGAACTTCAGCGTGGAAAACAGGAAAAATTGCAAAGCAAGTCAAAATAAAAAAGCCCCTATTTTGGGGGGCCTCTGAATTCGCCTGTTTTTTTTACAATTCTTTAGTTGCCTGTATTCGATTTAGAGGCATTGTAATTAATAGAGGAGACTTGCGCAGTTGCAGCAGTTGCTAAACTACCTCCGCCACCAACAACATTATTCAGTTCAGCCTTGTTAAGTTTTTCAACTAGTGCGATTTTAGCAATCTTTGATTGCTTTTCCTTTTTTGATTTGTTAAACATTATCGTTTTTTTTAGCGGGTTAATATGAATACAAATTTAGTAATAAAACCCATAGTCGTACCTCACAATCCGGATGGAAGACTTTTTGAAATCCCGGTTCACTTCTGATTGAAGCAGGCCGGTATTTTTGTCGTATAAATACCCAATGTCGTTTGTTTTTATTCCATCACTGAATATATGCAATCCGGTTAAAGTGCCGGCATTGTCAAACTCGTATTCATAACTATCCCAAACAGAATAGCCTTCGTTACTGGTCATTCTCTTATCGCTCAAAAGCCCTTTGTCAGTGTATTTATAGTTGTTGCGTTCTTTGATCCAGGTTACAGAAAAGTCGAATGTTTCTTCGATAACCTGGTTTTTTTCATTGTAATGAATGATACCTTCTTTATATACCCTGCCTTCGTCATTGAAAAATTTCTTTTTAACCTGTCCGGGCACAAGTAATTCATAGGAAAAACTTTCCAGCGAAAGAACGGTCTGCATTCCTGCTTTGAATTCAGGCATATGTTCCGCTGCATTCACTTCACGGATGACCGTTTCTTTTTTTACGTTGCCTTTTTCATCGTACTCATAATAATTGCTTTTGAAAATTTCCCGTCCAATTACAGAGCTGCGTTTAATCGTGACCCTGTTCTGATTGTCATACGAATAAAATGTAAACACTGTGTCATACAAATAACTGTGTTCAACTTTAGTATAAGGAATGCGGGCTCCTCGTTTTCCGATAGAATAGGCCGGTACTTCTTTTTCAATACTGGATTTGATTTCCGTTATATAGGTTGATATTAATCTTCCCTCGCTGTCATATTCATTGTGTTCAAACAGGCCCTTGTCAGTAATAAACTGATTGTCCGGCTTGTCGGAGATGTGTTTGTCAATGGTTTTAACGTGATGGGTTTTTATTTCGGAAGGTGTGGGTGAAGGGGCCTGGGCGGAAATGATGGCAGAAATAAATAGTGCAGCGAAGGAAATTAAAAAAGTGTTGATGTTTTTTTTGCGGGTCGGCTGGTTGGCCCAAAGGGGAAAACTACAAGCCCCGCTGAAGAATGTAAAGCGCTTCCTCAACCGTTTCGACAGGTAATTTGCAGGAACTGTTTTCGCAAACATAGATCAGTGTCTTATCCTCTGAATACCTGTTTAACAACAAGGGTAAGGTACTTGCTGATGGGCTTCCCGCAAATATCACATTTGGAAGGTAGTGTTTACTGAGTTCCTTTCTTATTTCATCAACATCTTTACCAACAATCGCCACTTCATAAAAAGGAGAGCTGAGGTTCAGCAGCAACATGCACCAATTGGAATAACCTGCTCCATAAGAAGGAATGTTGGGCAAAAGAGCATGAAGCATTTTTTTACTTAATTCAGTGTACCTGATTTCTCCATAAAACCTTCCTAAGGTAAAAAGTGATTTGGCAATGCTGGAGCAGGATGCAGGGATGACATTGTCGGATGTTTCTGTTTTTCGTGTAATTAGTGCCTGATCCAGATCAGAAGTGAAATAAAATAACCCGGTTTGCGCATCCAAAAAATGCGCAATGCAGTAATCCATTAATTTTCTTGCCTGTTCCAGCCAGGTTTCATCAAAGCTGCATTGGTAGAGCGAAATAAATGCCTCAATTGTAAAAGCGTAATCTTCCAGAAATCCGTTGATGGTGGAGCGCCCGTTTTTGTGCGAATGCCAGAGGCTGGCATCAGGCTTCAGCTGTTTGCTGAGAATAAAATTTGCATTTCTCCGGGCCAGTTCTAAAAATTCAGGATTGTCGAATACCCGGTAGGCATCTACCAGACCTTGCAACATCAGAGCATTCCAGGAAGTCAGGATTTTATCATCGAGCCCTGGTTTTGTACGTTTTTCTCTGGTTGTAAGTAAGGCATTTTTGATTTTTGTTGTTTTTTTCTCTAGCTGCTCTGGGCTGAGCTGGTTCCCGCTTTTTGCATAATGTTGTAAAAAATCTTCGTCTGTTTTATCCCTTAACAGAATATAGTTGTCATGCTCCCAATAGCCTTTTTCATTGATGTTGAAATATTCCACGGCTAATCCGTAATCGTCTCCAAGGAGTGATTGTAATTCGTCTTTGGTCCAGACATAATATTTGCCTTCTTCTCCCTCTGTGTCTGCATCAAGGGCAGAGTAGAAAGCTCCTTCCTCAGAACAGAGTTCACGTTGGATGAAATGGACAGTGTCATAAACTACCTCTTTATGTAATTTATTTCCTGAGGCCTGAAATGCCTCCGCGTAGAGTGAAATTAACTGAGCATTGTCATAAAGCATTTTTTCGAAATGCGGAACCTTCCATAAGAGGTCAGTGGAGTAACGTGCAAACCCGCCTCCAATCTGATCATAAATGCCTCCAAAGGCCATTTTTTGTAAAGTAAGTGCTATATGCTTTTCTATTTCCTTATCTGCAGCAAGATGGGCATAGCGGAGCAGGAATTGATAATTATTTGGTAACGGAAACTTAGGAGCATGATTGGGGCCTCCCTCAGTATTGTCTAAGCGTTCTTTCCAATTGCTGACTGTTGTATGCAGGGTGTCAAAGGAAAATTCAGCCTCATCTCTATTGATTGAATTCTGAAACTTGGTCCGATTTGGAACTCCCGGTTCAGAACGCCTGATGCCTTCTGTAAGCTGATCGGCATAATCAGTAACCTTTCCCCTGTCATTTTTCCATAACTCACCCAGATGAAGCAAAATAGTTTGCCATTCCTGTTTTGGAAAATAGGTGCCCCCATAGAATGGGCGCCCATCCGGCATAATGAAACAATTAAGAGGCCAGCCTCCCCGCCCTGTCATCAGCTGAACAGCGCTCATGTATACCTGGTCAATGTCCGGGCGCTCTTCCCGGTCAACTTTTACATTGATGAAATAGGCGTTCATTATTTTGGCGGTAGCTTCATCTTCGAAGCTTTCATGCTCCATGACATGGCACCAGTGGCAGGCAGAATAGCCAATGCTGACAAGAATGGGTTTGTCGAGCTGTTGTGAAAGTGCCAGCGTTTCCTTATTCCAGGCGTGCCAATCTACAGGGTTATGAGCATGCTGCAGCAAGTAGGGGCTGGTTTCGGTTATAAGGGAGTTGGCAGGCAAAATTTGGCGTTAGATTTTTAGGAAAGGTTACACAAGGACAAATATAATCCTCTTACCTTAGAATTAATAAAACAATAGCATCTTACCCGGAATAGAACAGATTATGAAATCCTTCAAAAAATACTACATCATCCCGGCCCCGCCGGAAGACGTTTACCTGGCACTGACCAATCCGCTTACCATACAATTATGGACAGGTTACAAAGCCGAAATGAGTACGGTGCCCGGCTCAGAATTCTCCTTGTGGGATGGGAGCATAACAGGCAAAAATCTGGAATTTGAAGAAAACAGGAAAATTCTCCAACAGTGGTACTTTGGTGATGAGAAAGAGGAATCAATTGTAACTATATTGTTACATCCCCATGCAAAGGGTACATCGGTTGAACTAAAGCAAACAAATATCCCGGACGCGGATTATGCAGACATTGTACAGGGCTGGGACAGCAGTTATTTTGGGGAGTTAAGAATGTTCTACGAAGATTAATTAATTCTCCACCGGCAGAAATGCATAGTTTTTTCCGTACTCCATCATTTGCTCCACAAAATCCATTGGGTACTCAATTTTTACATCCGTGATTTTATCACCAGCCATAACAGGCACCAATCTGGGTTGAATGAAACCCATATACGGGGCGATATTCAATCTGTGATAACGATCAAGTACCTCCTTGTGTAAATCCTGATCTACCAGAACCCCATAGTTCTCAATCAGGTCATGCCCGGCCTTATAGTCGCCTTCGGATTTGATACGCTGAATTTCCATTAACAATGCACCGAAGAGTGTTCTCATCTTAGCGTAATCATTTATCACGAAATAGGTTTTCCCCTCCTTTGTTTTTTTCTCAACCACGTTCTCTTTCTCCCCCTTTTTAAGTACCCATTTAGCAATCATCTGCCTGTTGCGCATGTGGGCCTCTTCGAGGTTATTGCCTGCTTTTATGCGGGCAAGCTGCACCATCAGACCTTTGGTAAGGTACTCATCATACGCTGCTTTGCCATAATCCAGGTTAGGCATCACGCCAATGTCAACTAATTTCTGATCCATCAGATAATAGAGTGCCACCAGGTCTGCACGGGCTTCTTCCAGGGCAGAAGCATAACTCTTCAGTGTTTCCGCAGGTTGTCCGACACCAGGGTTGATTTGCCCCGATGCATGGCCTATAACCTCGTGCATATCGGTATGTAATTTATCCGCGAGGTCAGCGTATTTTTTTACCCTGTCTTTCACTTCATCATTATAGTAAAATTCATCCACAACACCTTTGGAACCAGCCTTCCCGTAAGCATCAACTATATTACCAAGGTTAACGGATTTAGAACCATGCTCTGCCCTGATCCATTCATTGTTGGGCAGATTGATTCCGATCGGGGTGGAAGGGGCTGCATCACCGCATTCCAATACCACATTGATCACCTTGGCTTTAATACCGGTTACGCTTTTCTTTTTGTGAGCATCCATAATCGGACTGTGGTCTTCAAACCACTGGGCCTGGTCTCCGATAGCTTTAATGCGTTTGCTGGCTTCCATGTCCTTAATGGAAACGATGGCTTCAAATGATCCTTTTTTTCCGAGTGGGTCGTGATACACTTCGATAAACCCATTCACTACATCGATGATGGATTCCGCGTCTTTTACCCAGGAAATATTATAATCATCAAAGTCTTTCAGGTCACCTGATTTATAAAATTTAATCATTTTGTCCAACGCGTCTTTCTGAACAGAATTTTCCGCCACCGCGCTGGCTTTTTCGAGCCAGGCCACCATTTTTTCAATCGCAGCCGTGTACATTCCCCCGATCATCCATTTTTTCTCTACCAACATTCCATTCTCTTTTACAACCTTGGAATTGAGCCCGAACATAACGGGCTGCTTGTCATTTTTATCTGCCATACCGTCATAAAAAGCAGAGACTTCTTTTTGTGTAACCCCTTCATAAAAATTGTCCGCGGAGGTTGTGACTAAATCCATTTTGGGATCAAGATTTACCCTTTTTGCTGCAACAGCCGGGTCGTAAATAATTTTAAGAATTTGTACTTCAAATGGAGGGGCATTCGTACTTTCCATATGCAAAGATGGGTCCGCATATGCGGGTAAAACAGGAAATCCTTTCACATCCGAATTTTTAATCAACCCTTTAAAGTAATCCCTGCTGCACTCCGGAAACAGTTTATCATTCGAGTAATGGTGGTGAATGCCATTCGAGAACCAAAACCGCTTGGCATAAGTCAGAAATCGCTGATAATCTTCGCAGTTCTTTGCGCCTTTATAGGTGCTTATAATATTTTCCAGGGTTTTGCGGACAGCGAGGTTGTATTTGCAGTTCTGGTCATAATAAATGTCCCTTCCGCTTAATGCTGCCTGATACAGGTAATACAGCATTTCTTTTTGTTTTGGAGCCAGTTCATTAAAGCCGGGAACTCTGTAACGCAAAATCCGCAGGTCGGCAAACTGATCGACCTGGTAAACGAAGTCCTGATTTTCAGAATTAGATGCAGAAGCAGCTGCCGAAGCATCTTTGGAGTCCGTTTTTTCTTTGGTATTGGTTTCACATCCTGTTGAGATTGCTAATGCTATTGCAAGTGGAATTACTTGAAGAACTGGCTTGTTTAATTTCATGTTTCTTGTTTTGTGTTTTTTAATTGTGCCGCTAATTCAGCTGCACTTTTTGATTATCGTCTATGGGAAATTTCCTTTTATAATAAAACTTCCCTGCTTTAATGTCTCCCTTAATTTTAATATTCACACTCTTGTTCATTGCAATCGCCAGCAGTCCAAATAGTCCCCCACCTCCGGAAAATATCTTTTCCACTTTCCCGGATACGGCAAAAGTATACGTTTCGTTGGAATTGGCCTTAATTTTCACTTTCTTTTTCAGATGGGGACGTCCCAAAGAAACATCGTTCATCTTCACTTCGAGTTCGCTGTTGTAAATGGTAAAGCCAGTATTATTCGGGTTGTTGATCTTCACATCAATTTCCGCCTCGATGCCGTCTTTGTCCATCTTTCCAAGACGGACTCCCTCTATGGTTGAAACACTTATCTCTTTCCAGGGACCACAGGACGTTATCACCAAAGACAGGATAAGGAAAAGGATGCTCAATCTCATTTAGCACCTTGCATTTCAGCATAATAGTTGAAAAACAGAGGAATCGTTTCAATGCCTTTGAAATAATTGAAAACCCCGAAATGTTCGTTGGGAGAATGGATGGCATCCGTGTCCAGACCGAAACCCATTAGCACGGATTTCAAGCCTAACACACTTTCGAACAGGGCTACAATGGGAATACTTCCTCCTCCTCTTGTCGGGATAGGTTTTTTGCCAAAAGTTTTTTCCATCGCCTTGCTCGCAGCTTTGAACGCAATGGAGTCAGTTGGTGTTAAAACCGGCTCACCGCCGTGATGTACACTCACCTTTAGTTTTACTGATTTCGGAGCAATGGAGGTAATGTATTTTGTGAAAAGTTCTGCCGTTTTCTCTGAGTTTTGTCCGGGCACCAGACGCATGCTGATCTTGGCGTTGGCTTTGGATGGAAGAACAGTTTTCGCCCCTTCCCCTGTATATCCGCCCCAGATACCATTTACATCGAGGGTTGGACGAATGCCCGTGCGTTCTATGGTAGTATATCCGGTCTCTCCAAGAATTTCACTGATTCCTATTTCTTTTTTGTAGGTGTCGAGATTGAAAGGTGCCTTGGCCATTTCTGCCCGCTCTTCTTTACTGAGTTCAAGCACACCTTCGTAAAACCCGGGAATGGTGATGTGATTGTTTTTATCTTTCATGGAAGCGATCATTTCGCACAGGATGTTCACCGGATTCGCGACGGCTCCCCCATAAACTCCTGAGTGCAGGTCCCTGTCAGGGCCCGTCACTTCTACTTCCATATAACAAAGCCCACGCAGACCAACATCAATGGATGGAGTATCATTGCCCAAAATGGACGTATCTGAAATCAGGATTACATCGCCCTTCAGCCGTTCTTTATTCTCTTTTAAAAATTGTCCGAGGTTAGCCGAACCTACTTCTTCTTCCCCTTCAATCATGAATTTCACATTGCAGGGCAGGTTGTTTGTTTTCATCATTGTTTCAAAAGCCTTGATGTGCATAAACATCTGGCCCTTGTCGTCACAGGATCCCCTTGCGAAAATTTTTCCGTCTTTTATAACCGGTTCAAAAGGAGGAGAGGTCCAGAGATTCAATGGGTCAGCCGGTTGCACATCATAATGTCCATATACAACAACGGTTGGCAGTTTTACGTCTATTATTTTTTCCCCGTAAACAACAGGATAGCCCGCAGTTTGAACAAGTTCTACTTTATCAGCACCGGCCGCCATTAATTTTGCTTTAACGGCTTCAGCCATTTTCAACACATCAGGTTTGTATTTGCTGTCGGCACTTACAGACGGTATTCTCAGGAGTTCAAGCAGCTCATTTATGAACCGCTCTTCGTTTGTTTTTATGTAATTGTTGATTTCGCTTTTTGTTGATGGACTTGCAGTATTCATGGTGCTGGATTTTGGGAAAATTTTAGGGTTAGACTAAACGGAGTACTATTAATTACGCAAATCTACAAAGTTTCAGTATATTTATTCATGAGCCCGAAAGTATTTCTCTTACTACTGGTTTTTGCCTCTTTTTCGATTGGATGCCCATTTGTGGCACTTGCTCAAAGCACTTCATTTAACTATACAGGTTCTATACAGACATTCACTGTTACGGCTGCTTTTTGTTCTCCTTTCACCATAAAGGCCTGGGGTGCAGGTGGCGGTGGTGGCGGAGATGATTGTGGTGCGAATAATTCTGCAGCAACCGGAGCAGGCGGAGGATATGTAAGTTGTACACTGAATGTAGTTCCTGGTGACGTCCTTACTATTTATGTGGGAGGTTTTGGAAATGGCGGAATAGCAGGCAGTGGTGCCGGGGGCCCTGGTGGCTGGGGCTATGGAATCGGAGGTACAGGTGGAAGTCATGGAGGTGGAAATTTCGCCGGCGGCGGCGGCGGCGGCGGTGGTGGTAGCGCGGTTTTGTTAAATGGTACTGTGGTATTGGTTGCCGGGGCAGGTGGTGGTGGTGGAGCTGCAGGATGGACCCCTTTCTGCGATGGAACACCCGGAGGATTTGGTGGAGCAGGAGGCTCTTCCGGGGCGAACGGAACTACCAACAGCGCTTATGCTGGAGGAACTGCAGGTGCTTCTGCAACCACAGATGGTACAAATGGGACAGCTCCCGGAGGAACTTCAGGTGGCGGTGGCGGTGGTGGTGGATCGAATGGAGGTACCGGAGGAGGAGGAGGAGCAGGAATTACAAATGATGATGCAGGCGGGGGCGGTGGAGGAGGAAATAGCTTTTGCGGAGGTGCAGGAATTGGCTGTGTGCTTACAAATGGAGCCGGTACGGTACCTGGAAACAGTGCTGATCCTGACAGACCAGCTGGAATTGCGCTGGGAGGAAGCGGTACAACTTCCAATGGCGTTTCCGGAGCGTCAGGAGGAGATGGGTTCGTTAAAATCTTCTATTCAGCACTTACCGTTACTATCAATTCCACACCTGCAGCCTGCAGTGCGAATAACGGCTCAGCTTCAGTAACAACTACCGGAGGGACTGGTGCTTATACTTATAACTGGAGTAATGGAGCCAGCTCGCAGACCGTGAATAATATTTTATCCGGCGGTTATACGGTAACCGTGAATGATGCAAGTGGATGTAGTTCAACAAGTAATGTAACAGTTAAAAGCTCAGGAGCGACGGCCACTATGGGCCTTCCTTCAAACGTCAGTTGCAGTGGGAATGCAGATGGTTCGGCAACAGTCAGTGTAACCGGAGGGACACCTGATTATACGTACAACTGGAGTAATGGAAGCAGTTCATCCAGCAGCAGCAAATCCAACCAGCAGAATGGATTATCAGCGGCCGGATACACAGTGACAATTATTGATGCAACAGGATGCACGGGCACAACGGATGTTACAATAACTGCACCCGGGCCAATTCTGCCGGTTGCGGCGGGCAAATCAACAAGCTGCGGATTGAACAACGGTGTCGCAGGGATAACAGCAAGCGGAGGTACAGGAGCACTTACTTATAACTGGAGTAACGGGGCTTCAGGTTTAACGGATTCGGGGCTGGCCGCGGGAGTTTTTACGGTCACTGTCATGGATGCCAATGCCTGCCAGGCAACCGCAACTGCAACCATTAACGCCAGCACTGCGCTTGTCGTTTCGACTATTGACTCTGCCAGCCTAAAATGCTTTGCAGATAACAGCGGATCAGTCAGTGTTACTGCAACAGGTGGAACAGGCGTATTAACTTATTTATGGAGCACAGGTGCGACCTCGGCAACTATTTCTGCCCTTGCCGCTGCATCTTATTCTGTAACTGTCAGTGATGCAGCCGGCTGTCAGCTAATAAGTACTGTTGCCCTCACCCAGCCTTTGAGTCTTGGTTTATCGGCTACTGGCATTAGTGCCAAATGTTTTGGAAATTGTGATGGACAGGCTGTGATTATTCCTACAGGAGGAACACCTCCCTTAACGGCGTTATGGAGTACAGGAGGTACAAACCTTAACATTAATGGGCTGTGCTTCGGTAATGTAGCAGTAACCATAACGGATTTAAATGGCTGCCACCATGATACGATCATCTCCGTTTCTCAACCCGCAGCACTTGCAGAAACCCTTGGAAGCAGTCCTGCGGATTGCAATCAAAGTAATGGCAGCGCATCCGTTCTTACGTCCAAAGGCGGGACCGGAGCCTATACCTATAGCTGGAGTTCAGGGGCAACAGGAATTACTTCACTGAACATTCCGCCCGGAACCTATACCGTGACTCTGACCGATGTCAATGCCTGCACAAGTACTTCAACTACGGTTGTACTCAATACACCCGGAGTGAGCGCTGCTTTGTTGAATACCACACCTGTTGCTTGTTCTGGCAATTGTACCGGGAGTGCTTCTGCACAGGCAAACGGGGGAACCGGGCCCTTTACATTTAGCTGGAGTAACGGAAGCAGCAGTGCAAATCCTTCGGCGCTTTGTCAGGGAGTATATACCCTTACTATTACAGATGGCAAAACCTGCACCTCTGCTATAAGTGCAGTCATTACTCAACCCAAAGTATTGGATTTGCCAGCCATAACCCCCGCCACTGTTTGTTTTGGGCAAACTGCTTCCGTAACAGCCAATCCTTCCGGAGGAACTCCCGCCTATACGATTTCCTGGGAACCGGGTAATCTGACTGGGCCCACTGTTTCCGTGGCTTCCATGTCAATTGCTACTTATACGGTTTCAGTAATGGATGCCAATGGCTGTACAGCGCCGACCCAAACAGTAGCGATCAACCCGGTTCCAACAGGTAGTTTTACAGCGGATACAACGATTGGCTGCCCATTGTTATGTTCAAATTTCAGTGATAAGAGCACCCTGGCGGGAGGTACGATAACCACCTGGGCATGGACCTTCAGCAATGGTGATACTTCCTCCACCCAGAACCCGCATATCTGTTTTAGTCCAGGTGTGTATAATGCCAAATTACAGGTAACAAGTTCAGCCGGCTGTACAGGTGCAGACAGTATTCAGCAAATGATAACAGTTTGGTCAAACCCTGTGGCTGCCTTCACCTCAAATCCTTCCGGCAATGTATCTATTCTAAACCCCATAGTTGGTTTTATTGACCAAAGTACCGGAGGGGTCAACAGCTGGTTGTGGAATTTTGGAGACACGACCGCATTGGATTCCAATCAAAACCCTGTACATAATTACTCCAGCACGGGATACTACTGTACTTTATTAACTGTGGAAAATGTTAACCTCTGCAAAGATACAGTGAGTCATTGCCTGGTGGTAAATTCTGGTTTTACATTTTACATTCCGAATGCATTTACTCCTAATGGTGATAAAATCAATGACTTTTTCTCCGGGAAGGGGACAGGCATTACAGAATACCAGATGCTGGTTTTCGACCGCTGGGGCAATATGATATTCAGGACCCGGGACATTAACGTTGGCTGGGATGGTACTGCTAATGGAGGAACTGAAGTGTCACAGCAGGATGTATACACCTATCAGGTAGAGATAAAGGATGTATTTCAAAAATCCCATACCTACATTGGGGCTATTTCACTGGTGAGGTGATAACATTGGCAGATTTTACATACTGCTGATGGCGATGGCGGCCATTAAGCCGCTCCCCGTTTTCAGCGCATCTTCATCAATGTCAAAGGTATTGCTGTGAACATTGGAAGTAATGCCTTTCGCTTTGTTACCTACTCCTAAACGATAAAAACATGCCGGAATCCTCTGTGAGTAAAAAGAAAAATCCTCACTTGTCATGCGAAGATCAAGTACTTTAATATGTTCTTTACCCAAATAGGTGATAGCTGCCTGCGCTGCGGTTTCAGTCGTTTGTTTATCATTCGATAAAGAGGGGTACCCATCCACAATTTTGAAATCGCAGCTTCCGCCCATTTTTTCGGCAACAGCTTCCGCCCGTTTTTTCATTTTCAAATGCGCCTCTTTGCGCCAGGATTCATCCATCGTCCGGAAAGTCCCTTCCAGTTTCACTTCATCAGGAATAACGTTGGTTGCACCCATGCTGTTTATTTTCCCAAAGGCTAAGACAGTAGGTACGTCCTGACGCAAGTTATAAGGTTTGTTCTCACGCCCTCCCATAAATTCAAGTTCCAGCTCAGTTAAGATGGCAGCAGCAATCAGCAGTGGACTTGTATACGTATGAGGCAATGCCGCATGACCACCCTTGCCTTTCACAGTAATATAAATTTCATCTGTTGAAGCCATGTACTTCCCACTTCGGAAACCTATCAGGCCTGTTTCCATATCAGGTTGCACATGTTGTCCAATGATAAGTGAGGGCGCAGGGTTTTCAAGAACCCCTGCTTTAATCATCAGGGAGGCCCCACCCGGAAACTGTTCCTCCCCCGGCTGAAAAATAAATTTCACAGTGCCATCGATTTCATTTTTCAGTTTATTCAGAATAAAAAGGGCGCCTAACAGACAGGCACTGTGCACATCGTGCCCACAGGCATGCATGACGCCTGGATTCATTGAGCGGTAAGGGGTTTCGTTTTTTTCCTGTATTGGTAAGGCATCCATGTCAGCGCGCAGGGCGATAACTTTTTTCTCATTCAGCCGGCTATCGGAAATCGCAGGTTCATTTCCTGAATTGGATTTTCCACCTTCTATCAATCCCACAATCCCCGTACCGGCAATCCCTGTTTGATGGGCGATCCCATATTCACTCAGCCTTTTTGAAATAAAAGCAGCAGTCTGGAATTCTTTAAAAGATAATTCGGGATTGGCATGTAAATGACGGCGAATGTTGACAAGTTCTGGCTGAAGTTCCCGGGCAAGTTTTTTAATTTCGGTTATTAACGTTGGGTTTAACATTTGCTTAGCACGCAAGGCTGATTGCCTTATTTATCAAGAATCATTTTAATGGAAATGACCAGAATAATCACACCGAAAACTCTTTTGATCGTTGTCTGGTCAAGACCAATCGAAAATTTAGAACCAATAAAACTTCCAAGGATAAACGTACTCGCCACAATGAGAGAAGTCTTAATGTCCACATACCCTGCTTTATAATAATTGAAAAAGCCAAGAATGCCTATGGGCATTAAGAACATTGTAAGTGTAGTTCCCTGGGCAGTATGCTGGTTCATACCCATAAAATAAACCAACGCCGGAGTAATAATAATGCCGCCTCCGATACCCACCATGCCACTCAGCATGCCGGCAATGAGGCCAACAACCAACAGAATTAAGATCAGATTCATAGTATAGGGTTTAGAATTATTCATTTAATCTTATCATTTTTATTGAACTCGTATGCATAAAAACTGATTCAAACAGCCTCAGGCTGTTTGCCCTTTCGCAATGTTAAAAATCTAAACTTAGTGAAACGTACGTAATCTCGGATTGAATCACACGATTCTCCATGCCCCAGGCCCAGTCAACACGTATAAAATATCCAAAAATACGGCTGCGTAAGCCAAATCCCGCGCCTCCGACTAATGGCTCGTTTTGTGTGGTGAGGGTCACGGTTATAGGATTTCTGGGAATGACAGTCGTGGTGATATTATTTTGTGGTCCATAAGGGGATGGACCGCTCCAGGCGGTACCGGCATCCGTGAAGCCAATGATCTGAAAGTTGGAAATGAAGTCAGAACGTATAGGTCGGTTTAAAAAATATTTAAAGATTGGCCAGCGCAATTCATTATTAGCCACAAAGAACGTATTGCCATTCCGGGCATTTTGGATAAATCCGCGTATAGGAGTAGCCAGTGTCTGATAGGCATAATGCTGATCCGTTGCGATATTTGTATTATTGTTAAACTGAGGATTAAACCAGTTATCCACACCTCCGAGGTAATACACCAGTTTCTCTTTTCCAAAGGAAGTGCTTCCTGCGATCCGGCTTGCCCAAATCAGGTTCCGGTGAATTTTCTGATAGTAACGGGCATCAAAGCCAACCACATAAAAGTCCGTCCCCTGTGAGCTTGCCGGAGCGAGATTAGGATCCCCCATCAGGCCGAGTATGGGAGACGGAACTTCGGAACTGGATTGATCAATTCTCCTGTAATACTCCGCAAAGAGTTTAAACCGGAGGCCGTTATATAGGTTCAGCCCTTTGTTGAGGGTATTGTCGAAAATGTATTCCAGCTTGGCAGATGCCCAGGTTTCATAAACATTGGGCTGAAGGGCGCTTAATAAATCAGTTGCTTCCACAACGGTACGGTCATTCCGCAGACCTGCAGTTCCCTGAAGGCAAGTGATTTCACTGAAGGGATATCGGAGTACATACCTGGCCTCATGTGTCTGCACATTTATTAACTGTGTACCATCTGAACTTACCTCTTTTTCTGTAACACGGTGCAGAATTAACTGCCGGTCCAGCCTTCTTATTCTGTTTTCATAACTCAGCAGGTATTCCGCGGTAAGGTCGGTTGATAAGCGAACACCTGCTACGATCCGGTAATCTTCGAAAACATCACTTAACCCCATTTTAAACAGTCCGCTGTAACCTGGATTCTGATACGAAGGACTGCTGGCCGTGAATGGCTGATAGGAAGGACTCAGAAAACTATTATCGAGTTGAGTGACTACTTTATCAGTAGAGTAATTGATGTAATAATTTTTCTGAGGAGCCAGCTTAAAAAGCTTTCTTGAGCTGGAGTCAACCGGAGCCGATGCCCCCAATGCCACCGGTTCCAATCCTGTGACCGAGTCCTTAGCTGCTTTAGAGGGCACATCCACGATGGGTTCCGGCTTTTTGAGAACAGGTTTTGGAACTTCCGTCTCAAAGGCGTAATTATTGATATCAATGGCATCACTGTCAGCGTTGATTGAAGAAGGCTTCAGGGGCTTAACAGGAACACCTGACTTAATGGGAACACCTGAGGCTGCGGAAGTATCAGGAACAAAAGAAATAACAGAGGGAGCCGTTTTCTGTGCAACTTTTGCAGCGTTAGAAATCAGGTTCTGATTGCCTGCAACTTTTGAAGCTTTCTTTTCCTCCCTTACCCTGTCTTCTCTCCAAGCCGTGTTCTTCAATTGCACAGGAACTAATGTAGCCATGGGAGTCAGATCGTTGACATACATCCAGTATTTGCCTTTGGAATAAATGATATCCGATATTTTATGCGCTTTCAGGCTGACATCCTGTTCAATACTGTTTTGGGAAAAATTGGTAATTGGTTTGCCGCTTACCACATAACGGTAATGCGCTGAAGTATCTACAAAACTAATCACGCTGTCGAAACGGGCTACATACCTGTTACGTATTCCATTCTGATCACTCAGAAAAGAATAATGGGTACTGTCATAATCGGCGGGATTCGTTTCATTAATGCCGGGTGTATTCGTCAGACGCTTTAGTACATTGGATTTGCTAACATAATTAAAAACGAAAAGGTCAGTGGTAGGATTTTGCTTCGCATTGAAATTGGTTTCTGTTTCAAAGCGAATGGTGTCCTTGGGCCGGTTAGAGCTGAAAATCAGCTCTTTGGAGCCATGAACAAAGCGTGGATTCAGGTCATCGTAAATATCTTTGGTAATCTGTTCATAACCATTAGAGGCAGCAGTAAAAACAAAAATATCGCTCTGACCTTTCTGAACAGCCGACATCGCAAATTTTTTGCCATCATCAGAATAAGAAAAATCAAGCACTTTGTCGAAGTTGATAATGGTGCGCTTTTGCTTTTGGTGTGATTCCATATCATACATTGTCAGCCACAGTCCACCCTTCTCTTCCGTAATCATTGAAAATAATTTACTGCTTGGGTGCCAGGTCAGCAAAGGGTAGGAGTAATCGTTGATGCGGTCAATTTTGTTTCCCGATTTAAGGATGCGTCTGGGTCTTTTCTTGTTTTTCAGGTCCTGCAGAAAAACCTTGTATTGTCCAAGTTCATTGGTAGCATACACCAGGTAATTTCCATCCGGGCTCACCTTGGCCTGGGAATAGACTCTTGTTATTTTTGGTTTTTTAACTACCGGAACTCCATCAGGCATAGTTTTGGATTTGTCATGATCCTCATACCTGTTCTGGTAATAGGCAATGTAATCCCTTGAGAGACTTTCCATGGATACACCCAGCACAAACAGAAATGCACTTTCCATATTCCTGCTTACACGGGTCATGTACAGTATATTGGAGATCACACTTTCCCCATATGTTTCACTAATGTAATTCCAGATAGAGCGGCCTGCATATAAAGCATCCGGCCCGGAAAGCTGGTTAAACTTTTTATAACGTTTATTTAATATCCCATCCCTCACTTTATTATCAATGTCTGCATTCCATTTAGCACCCAGGTGTGCTGCCAGGCCTTTCACATACCATTCAGGCAGGGCAAGCAGGGTGGAATTTTTTAACATTTCAGTCACACTGCCCCCATACATCATCTGGTTGATCAGTATTTCAGCTATACTGCTTCTTATTTGTTCTTCCAGTTTCTGGTGATCTCCTTCAAAATATACGATCACCTTTGTGCCAACAATCCGTGTAGTTCCGCCAATATTAAATTCTTCTTCTGTTGACAGACCCAGATTGCTTTGTTTGAATTCACTTTGTTTGTTGTAGACAATGACCGTCAGTCGACCGGATAATTCCGAGTCGAATAATTTTTCCAGATCCGTCAGGTTTTTCTGGGTAGACTTCGAAACATAACTGGCAATTTCTTTTCCACCTTCATAGAAATAAACATCATACCGGGGGTAGCTGAAATAAGTCCAGTAAAGTGATTTTTTATATTGTATGCGGTTTTTTCCAAAACTCGTCTGAGAGCCATAGTAAAACTGTGCAAAAGAATTTAGCGTGAAAAGGGTAGAAATAAGACAAAGAAAGACTGATTTATGCAGGCGCATAGGTGTAGTAAAATGAGCAAGCTAAGATAAGAAACAAATGCGTAGCATTCATGAGCACCAAAAAAAGCATGTATGGAGCCGCGAATAAATACGATTAATCCGCCAAATCTGCGTAGATTTGCGCCCTATACTTATCTGATTATCAAATGTTAACAGTAAAATCATTTACGTTTGGTCCATTTGCTGAGAATACGTATGTATTATACGATGCCACCGGAGAATGTGTTATTGTGGATCCTGGCTGCTACGATGATTCTGAAAAAAGCGCTTTGTCCGGGTTTATAGCAGAGCATAAACTTAAGCCTGTGCTTTTGCTCAATACCCATGGGCATATAGACCATGTGGTGGGAAATAAATTTGTCTTTGATACATACGGATTGAAACCTCTCATTCATAAAGAAGACCTGAAGACCTTGCGTTCACTGATGACTGTTGCCCATCTGTACAACCTGAATGCGGAGGCCTCACCTGAGCCCTCCGGTTTTCTCGCGGAAGGAGATAAGGTAAAATTCGGGGAAACTGAATTGGGTGTTTTATTTACGCCCGGCCACTCTCCGGGAAGCATTTGCTTTGTACATCCGGCTCAGAAAATTATTATTGGCGGAGATGTATTGTTTTATGGTAGTATAGGCCGCACGGATTTACCCGGAGGGCATCACCAGACTTTGTTGGACAGCATTGCCAATAAACTGATGGTTCTGGAAGATGATTTTACGGTTTACTCTGGTCATGGACAGAAGACGGAGATTGGCTTTGAAAGGAAGAATAATCCGTTTCTTAATTGACTAATTTGACGGGCAGAAGCAAATGGAACCATGCCATTTTTCGCTTATTTATAACGGTTGCTATAGTAACCATTAGAGGCCTTTAATGCGCAGGATAATAGCCATTATAGAATAGTCCAAAACAGCTTGGTTTTATTATATAAGGTCGGATGCCTTTTATAGGGAAAACAAGATTTAATTGATTCCAATTATTTTAAATTCCACCCTGCGGTTCTTTTGCCTTCCCTCAGGATTATCCGTTCCATCCGGATTTGAATTAGGTGCTACTGGTTTGCTTTTCCCATAACCCTTCGCCTGCATTCGTTCTTTGCTAATGCCTTTTGCCTGCAAACTGTTTACAACACTTTGGGCACGTGCTTCCGAAAGCCTCAGGTTATAAACTTCACTCCCTTTGCTGTCCGTATGCCCGGAGATTTCTACTTTAATTTTTGGATTTTTTGTCATTAACTGAACAAGGTTATTGATTTCCACATTTGAGAGCTTACGCAATGTGGCCTTGTCGAAATCAAAGAAAATATTGTTCAAAGTGATTTTTGATCCCACAACAACCGGAGGCAGAATGATGGCTCTTTTCAATTCGTAATAGTTGGATTCCTTAGGGATGTCCATGTTCTCGGAATAGAACAAATGATTTGCACTCTGGTAAGTGACATTGTAATTTCTTCCCGGAGGCAGGATAAAAAGAAATTCACCGGTCTTGCTGTTCGTCCGGTAAATCCCGACGACTTCACCTGTCACATTATCTGCCACCGTAATTTCCACATCCTTTGCGGGCCTGCCGGTTTCATCAATCACGGTTCCTTTCATAACCGTGAGAGGGGTTTCGATGCGGTCCGGGAATGTGATCATGTAATTGTCTTTTTCTCCAAATCCATCCTCCCGGAATGAAGAGAAATAAGCCGTCTTGCTGTCCGGACTGACTACATAATAAATGTCATCATCCGGAGTGTTGACAGGGTAGCCCACATTCATTGGTTCGGACCAGATTCCGGCATCGGAGAGCTGAGTGGTAAAGATGTCAAATCCTCCCATGGTGGCATGACCGTTGGAGCTGAAATACAAGGTCACCCCATCCGGATGAATAAAAGGGGCATCCTCGTCAAAAGGAGTATTAATAGTTGGCCCCATATTTACTGCCTTAGCCCAGTCGCCGGTTGGCAGCATTTTGCTGGTATATAAATCCCTTCCTCCATATCCACCAGGCCTGTTGCTCGAAAAATAAATGGTATTTCCATCAGCAGAAATAAATGCGCTCGGTTCCCAGAATTCTGAATTGATATTGTCATTCAGCTTGATGGGCTTGCTCCAGATATCCCCGTTTAAAGTGGTACTGTAAATATTTCCATCACCGTCATCGTCTTTATAAATGAGTATGGTCTGTCCGTCCGGAGAAATACCGACGGTTGCTTCATTGCCCTTTGTGTTGATGGGAGCCCCTATGTTTTCGGCCTTTGACCAACCTGATTTTGTTTTGTCAGATCTGTAAATGTCTTCAAAATAATTACCCTCTATGTCCTTCAGCCCCCCTGTCGTTTCCGGCCTGCGTGAAGTAAAGAAAAGAGTATTCTGATCAGCTGACAAAACAGGAGAATAATCCGGAAAAGCAGAATTGACAGTAGAGTCCAGATTTTGGATAATTGATTTTACCGGATGTGCAACCAACAGAAGTGCAGTAGTACACATTTCAATTTTTCGTTTGGTTTCGGCAAGTAATACCGGATCCGTCCGTTCATCCTCTGCCATGGTGGAAATATATCTTTTGTACATCTCAATCGCTTTATCGAACTGGTAATTCAGGTGATAGGCATCGCCCAGAAATTTATAGGCGATGAGCGGGGCATTTCTTTCCTCACAGGAACCTTCCTTGTATTTCACTGAAACAGCAAGTATGGCTTTGTTGAAATAATAAATTGCCTTTATCCGTTCTCTTTTGGAACTGAGGTAGCAAACTCCCACTTTAAATGCCAGGTTACAGTTTGCTGTATCCTGATTATACAAATCAAGCAAAAAGGGACGCGCATCCAGATAACCTCCTTTGGAATAGGAAAGTGATTCGTTTTTTCCATTCTGATACGCTTTTGAAAATACAGCCTCCGCATGGTCGAATTTCTTTTTGAATTCTCCCTCGGTTTGTTGCGCACAAAGGCTGAAACTTGTGAAAATAAAAAGTGCAATCGCGGTTATTGCTTTCATCGGAATTTATATACTGAAACCTTTCCTGGGTTAGTATAGCTGACAAAAGT
>Ga0207067_10129_pt1 | contig 25235 bp, 24 predicted proteins | sample Alteio_BWMinCont_25_FD_153484 | JGI IMG/M metagenome (GOLD analysis project Ga0207067, IMG submission 153484) | Enriched cells from forest soil in Barre Woods Harvard Forest LTER site, Petersham, Massachusetts, United States -... | ecosystem: Environmental > Terrestrial > Soil > Temperate forest >...
CGATGCAATTGGACAAAGCGAATATTTAACAGCCGTTCTCAATCATTGCAGCATGCCTTTGCCGGCAAGCCAGATCATTGAAAAGATCATTCATGATTTCCAGTTCTCTGAAACTGAAAGCAGCGATTATGTCCATGAGCTCATCCAGTCAAAGGTGCTGCAACCTGTTACCCAACTTAATATTACCGGCAACAACACCAAATTCAGTGATCCTGATGGGCGGATGGAACTGGAAGATATAAAAGCACTGTCCATGCCAACGGACGGGACTTCATTGTATGTGAATACGGAAAGAGTGTTAAATCATGATCGTCTTAATGAAATACATCAAAAAACACTTAAAGATGCAATTCATTGTTTACGACATTTATGCCCTGCATCCGCACCTGCGGAACTGAATAATTTTAAGACCGCATTCTGCAACAGGTATGACCGGCAATGCGTGCCATTACTACAAGCGCTGGACCCGGAAATTGGTGTAGGGTATGCCGGGCTTGCCTTCGGCCGGAACAGTCCCGCCCTTTTAAAAAACAGCATCTTTGAAACAGAGCAGCAGCCAGACAAACTGAACAAATGGACGAGGGTTCACACCTTGCTCATGCAAAAATGGAATACAGCAAGCAGCAGCGGTATCATCCATCTTACACCATCTGACCTGTCTGAACTGACTTTACCTGATGTTCTTTTGCCGAATAGTTTGTCTGTTCTATTTCGGGTGATAAATGACCAAATATTGATTGAAAGCGCAGGTGGTATTACCGGAACAAGTCTGTCAGGCCGCTTCACGCCCATGAACGCAGAAGTCTATGAAACGATAAAAGCACTGGCTATCAATGAGGAAAGCGCCAATCCAGAGGCGATCATAGCGGAAATAGCCCATATAGGTGACCCGCATACCACCAATATTGACCGCAGGGAATGCTTATATGCGTATGAAATACCTGTGCTGTGCGGTTCTGTCGTGTCAGAAGAAAACAAGATCATACTTTCCGACCTCTGGGTTTCCATTGAAAACAATGAAGTACTGTTGTGGTCAAAAAAACACCAAAAACGTATCGTACCCCGGCTCAGCTCTGCATTCAATTATTTACGCAGTGAGCTACCTGTTTTCCGGTTCCTATGTGATCTGCAGCACCAGGGCCTGCATAGTGATCTTAATTTTAATTTGGATCAATTTTTCCCCGGACTTTCTTATTACCCAAGGGTAGTGTTCGATTCGTCCATTTTGCAGCTAGCGACCTGGGTGCTTCATCAGACAACGATTGACGAAATTGCTAAAACGGACGTACAGGAACAGTCTATGATCATCTTACTGCTTGCAAAAAGCCTGAAGTGGCCACGTTATATTTCCCTGAGTGAACATGATAACCAACTGATCTTTGATATAGAAAACGAAGAGGACAGGTCTCTTTTTGCGGCTCAGTTTAAAAGACAAAATAAGATCACCATCAGGGAATTTCTTTTTGAGCATGAACTTAGTGCCATAGTTCGGAATAAAGCGGGTAAACCATTCGTGAACCAATTTTCGGCATCAGTATATCATTCAAAGAACATCTATCGAGGCTATCCGCTTCCTTTCAATCTGAACAATACTCAAACCAACGTACAAAGATTATTCGTACCAGGAAGCGAGTGGCTTTTTTATAAGCTGTATGTTCATCCTGCCCGAAGTAACGAAGTGCTATTGAAGCACATTCTTAAAGGGACAAGAATATTAAGAACACAAGGGTTAATAAAAAAGTGGTTCTTTGTCCGGTACAATGATCCCCAGTACCATTTAAGGATGAGGTTACAGCTTGCGCCTAAACATACCGGCATGGCCTTGTCCCGGTTTGAAAAAGTATTTGAAGAACTGACTTCTTCCGGTATTATCCGTGGCTATAACCTGGATACTTATGAACGCGAATTAGAACGCTATACCCCGCAACTGATAGGGGCGTGTGAAGACTTCTTTTGTGCCAGCAGTTCCCTTATCATAAGCTGGCTGGAAAGCATTACCAGTGACGAATCTGATTTTCTTTATTACAGGATCGTGTTTACAAGCCTTCGTTTAATGCTGGATGTATTTGAATGGAGTACCGATGAAAGTATAGATTTTTTTAAACAGCTTTACGAAGGCTTTGCACCTGCGATCATGCATGGAAAGACTGCGAACAGGGCCCAGGTCAGGCAAAAATACAGGGAATTAACTATTGCCCTTGCCGATCATGCAGACTTGTCGGCGATTGAATTAAAAGCGCTGAAAAAATCAAAGCAGGGTTTTATCGCTGCTACCCATAACATTGCTGACTTAAGCAGGGAGATGGTGAAAGAAAAACGGCGGCAACTATTGGCCGATCTGATACATATGCACCTGAACCGTTTGTTTGTGGACAACAGCCAAAAACAGGAACTCATTATTTATTATAGTTTCTGGAAATTGCTGGAATCGGAGGCCGCTCTATTGAGGTATCAATCAAGCTTGCCTTTTACTTTTAAGAAGATGTTCATCGATCCGGTGTGAAAAATCCTTTTTATATCCCTGGCCCAGTGCAACCGGAGTGCCATCTACCAGATGGACCACACTGCCTTCAACTGATTCCACTTTGTTCAAGTTGATGAGAAAGGACCGATGTACGCGCACGAAAAGTGCAGGCGGGAGCGTATTTTCCATTTCTTTCAGAGTGATGTATGTCAGGTGATTTTGGTCTTTCAGGATGATCCGGACATAATTCTGGGCGCTTTCAACCAGGAAAATATCATCTATTTTAATCTTGATCTTTTTCCCCTTGATCTCCGTTTGTACAAAAATATAATCCATTTCCGGGCCGGAATGGGAAGGGGTACTTGAAATCAGCTCTTGAGCTTTCTGAACCGCTTTTAAAAACCGTTGATAGGTGATCGGTTTGACCAGATAGTCCATTACGTTAATATCAAACGACTGTAGCGCAAAATTCGGATATGCGGTGGTGAATATGATATGGGTATGCGTCTGGATCAGGGCGCCAAGCTCAAGACCGGACAACTGGGGCATCTCAATATCCATAAATGTAATATCCGCCTTTATTTCGCCGGTGCTGATCTTTTGCCATGCTACCAGCGGATCAGTTTCAGTGCCTGCCAGTTCGATACCAGGTGTTTTGTTCACGTGCTTGGTTAAAAGCTCTATAGCATGGTCTTCATTATCTATAATGTAACAGTGCAAACTCATAATTTCAATTTTAGGTCAAGAATAAAAGTGTTCGATAGTTGCTCTACCTGGATTTCGCAGTCATCATTATAATAATGCTGTAACAGCAACTTGACATTGGTAAGGCCAATGTGATTACTCTCCGTGTTCAGGCTGCCAGCCTTTAAATTTTCCGTGCGAAAATGGAAGTTGTTTTCCAGGCAGTCAAATGCTATAAGAACAGGGGCATCAAGATTACCATGCTTGAATATATTTTCAACAAGGGTTAATAGTAATGGCGGAATACGGAGGTGCTCCATATAACATTCGGGACTAATGGTCATATGAACACGGATTCTGTTTTTGAAACGGAGCTGGTTCAAGTAGATATACCTTTCGATCTGTTCGATCTCCTTATACAATTCTATTTTACCATCATGCTGCGGAGGCATCATGGCATATGCCATAGATGCAGATAACGCGTCAATACATTCTGACGCAATATCAGATACACTTTCAACAGTATTATAAATGAAACTAAGCGTATTAAATAGAAAGTGTGGATTGATCTGCGCCCGTAAATGGGCGTTTTCAAGAACCACTTCCCTAAGTTCACCTTTCAGTTTTAATTGAAGGATCTCGTGCGCTTTTCTGGCGTTTGCCATACTTCTCATACCCAGGAAATAGCCGGTGCTTAAGCCTAAATAATAAACGCCTCGCCAAATTCCCCTGATAAAATCCGTTTGATCGATGTCAACTGTTAAACGCCCTGCATGGATAGTCGTTACTAAGATATCCATGCCAATACTCAAGAGATCGTAAACTCCCAATTCGATGATTAAGACTAACGAGACCCATACTGCCGGATATTTTCTTTTAGCGGCCGCAGGGCTTGCTACATGTGCGTTGAAATAGAACAAAGTAAAACCAAGCAAATAAAAGCAAGCAAAATAGCCCAGGGGAATAGTGCTGCCAATGCCTTTGGCCACACCAATCTCATAAGCTATGAAGCTGCACCAAACAATGGCATGAACTAATATGGTTCTCAAATCAGGCCGCAAATTGCGCTTTTTTGATTGGGGTGTTTTCAATGTAATATACAGAATAAAACTGTGTGCATATCAAATCGCCTTGTTCGTGTAATAGTTTTAATATGAGCATATTTACTGACTAACTTTTCACCAGAAACTTAAAAGAACAATTATGAAATCACAGAAACCAACACTGACAGTCAATCATTATAAACTGTTCAAGTTCGAGCAAAACACCGGAGCTTCCAGTTTCCACACAACCGACCCGACTACCATAACCATCGGCACCAATACCGGTACGATCATCAAAACTGGAACAGTCTTCCAGGAAGATAACAGCCGCAATGAAAATCATTCATCCTCGAAAGCTGATCGATGATAATAAAGGATTGGCAATAAAGACGGTATGAAACTATTTCTATTTACAAAGGATATAGAGCGAATTGAATCGGTTAAAAATTACATCGAAGCTAATCTTGAAAAGGATTTGAGCATTGATGTTCTCGCATACACTTTCCATGTTGGCAAATCTACTTTACGAAGGCACTTTGCCATTTATTATCAAAAGACCATACACAGTTATATTCTTGAACGTAGGATGGAAAAAGCGATGGAACTGCTGACCGCCGAGGAATCGCCTATAAAACAAGTATGGAAGCAAATTGGATATAAAACGCGTACAAGTTTTACTCATGCATTTTCTAAGTATTACGGACATGCCCCGGTTTACTATTTAAAATACGAAACAAGAGCAGAATTAGCACATTAATGGGCATTATGGGCACACGCTTCTGTTTAGTTTTACATCAGACAAGAGGGAGAGAAGAAATTTACACCAAAGAATGTTAGACAGGAAAAGTTTTAAAGACAATCAATTTTAAAATTGTTTTCCATGATCAGAAAAATTGCTTTCTTCTTTATTACATTTTGCTTTATTTGGTTGTGGCTGTATGCGGGATTAATGAAACTGCACGACTACCGGGATTTTAAATTTCAGTTGGGTCAATCTCCTTATGTTTTCAAATTTGCCAACCCATTATCAGTTCTATTACCAATTGGCGAAATTCTTATTGCTGTCGCTCTGATATGGAATCGATCCAGACTTTTGGGTCTTTATCTTTCCTTCTTCCTGATGCTGGTGTTTACCGGTTATATCTATTCTATGCTTCACTACAGTTATTTCATTCCATGTAGTTGTGGCGGAATCTTTGGTAAAATGTCCTGGAATGCACATTTGCGCTTCAATATAATAGCGACTATCTGTGCATTTCTTGCCATCTTATTGGATGGAGGTTATGATGCTAAGTCAAGTTCATACCAGCTAACACTATTAAAACGGTTTGAGTAATGAAAAAAAGGTTGGTAATAATTTCCGGATTGGTAGCAGGCGCCCTCATTCTATTATTGACGCTTAATGCGACAATAGAACATCCCAATGAACACAGAAATGGGTTTGCAAGAAATTTTTTGCGAAAAGATGCCGTTAAGGTTGCCGCTATAAATTATCCTGCTGATAATGTAACCAGTATTTGCGGCGAAGCAGATGGTAGTATTTATTTTGATAGTAAACAGCCAGGGGAATTATTTTTTACCGATAAGAATTTTACAGGTTTAAAAAACATTACTATTCCATTGCCTTCTATTAAGTACCTGGCACCCTTATTTTTTACCACGATCGAGTACCCTAACATTTATATTCTCGGTGGAAATGTTCGCAAATCAATTGTTGCCGATCTGCGTACACAAGAATTTAAAATACATGATACGCACACAACGTCATTTAATAAAGGGGTTTCAATATCTGGTAATAGTTTTATCGTAAGGGACATTGATACGCCCACCTTGAATTTATTATTTAGCAAGGCTAATTATGACAACGACAATGTGCAACGTGAAAATAATTTATCCGAAAAACTGAATGATGCCGGATTCACCCATGATGGCATGCTGGATTACGACAAGGGCACGCACAGGCTGATTTACGTAGATTTCTATAGTAATCATATAACCTGCTTCGATACAAATTTAAACTTACTATACAGGGCAACGACCATAGATACGACAAATTTATCCAACGCAAAACCAGGGAAAAAAGGCACATCGGTCACTAACTCCAAGCCTCCTATAATGGCCAACTATTTTATCAGTGTTTCTAACGGCCTTTTATATGTCATTTCTAAATTGAAAGCAGACAATGAGGATGGTCAGGCTTTTGAATACAATTCAGTCATCGATAAATATTCGATAACCGATGGTAGTTACAGGGGGAGCTTTTATCTCTTGTCTGTCAATAAAAATAAGCTCAAATCTTTTAAAGTTTTCAATAACACATGTGTCATTTTATATGAAGGTCAAGTAATAAAATACAGGATTTAAAATAATTGATTGAATAGTTGAACGCTTTTTTCACCAAAAGTTTTTGTTGCTTTTTGAGATTATAAAAGCATCGCACTGATTATGAGTAAGATCAAAATTTCACTGGCCGTAGCAGCCTTTGTACTTGCAGCAGGTACAACAATGGCAATCCAGACAAACACGAAAGTCGTAAAGACAGGTGTGTCAAGCGAAACAAACAACTGTACGTCTGTACCGGATTCACAGAACCTCGATGTCAATTCTGCATCTTGCTCTGGGTCACGTATAGCCTGTTGCTACCAACAGGGTACTGACAATGTGTTTGCCACTAAAAATTAGACCATAGCATGCTAAAGGTCTTAAACTAAACACCTGTCAAAATCGAATGACAGGTGTTTTAGCTTTTATTGTTTTTTATCCCTGATCACAAGCATATCCAGGTCGCGCTCTACCAACTTGAAATCCAGACCATATTTCTGAAGTGCTGTTCCAACAGATCGGGGATCTGTTAGATCGGCATGAATTTCCATATCAATTGGATCATTATACCCAGATTCATTTACCACGGGTAGTGGTGTTTGATTCATTGGATACATTAACATGCGGATAAGCCACCGCCTGACCGTTTCGTTTTGCACTTTCACAAAGTCATTATTGGGTCCTAATTCCATCTGGGGTTTGCCACCCTTACTACGCAACAGGTCAGTTGCCGTTGTTCGCACGAGTGCCCAGCATTTTACCCTTCTCTTAGCAACCACGGCTTCGATCCCTAACATGCGTCCAAAATACCTGTTGAGGTCCTCAAGCATATAGTCATTTAGTTTTACCGAATCTGCAAAAGGAATAATTTGTTCATAGGAAAATAATTTAAGACTATCCGGTTTCTTTAGCCATGCTTCCAATGGTTGAGCAGGCCAATCAAAACGGCTGGAATCCCGAACTTCAAGACGTATGCGGGAAGACAATTTTTCGGAAAAATCTCCTTTATAATTTACCAGGTAGTCTCTTGTTAATACAGCAGTTTGAAATAAACCAGTGATGGAACAATTTGTTATCGTTCTTTTCACAAGCCCGTTGGAAATTACGTTTACGGCATCTATGCTGGGTGCGCCGTCAATAAATTTTGTTAGTAAAGACTGGTACTGTATTAAGCCGGGATCTGGTTTGTAATCTCCAAAATATCCGGAATACAATGGCCTCAGGTAGTTCTTTTCCAATATATCCTGTTTGATCTTTAATGCTATCGTGCCAAATTGAATTGCATTCTTAAGATTTTGTTCGTTTACATCTTCTGTCCCTGTGATCGCGACAACTTTTCCGTTCCTGTCAAGCCATACTTCGTGAGGAATCATACGATGCGGAAACAACCGGGTCAACGTCGTATCCCTGGTTACTGATGGCAGGTTCAGCACATTTAAATTGGAGTTCTTTTTCCAAAAACTCTCTGCCAGATCAGTATTTTCATAAGTTACTGGTAAAATGACAATATCTCCAGGAAATTCCTTCTGCATTTTATCCAGTTTAGGTAAAGCTTCAATACAGGAACCACACCATGTTGCCCAAAAATCAATTACTACTATTTTGCCTTTAAATGCGGACAGGTGTATATTTTTAACCTGGTAATTGATCATATTGCCGAGTTCCAGGTCAGGACATTGTGATCCTATTGTTAACGCTTTGATAGGGCCACTCACTTGCGCAAACGCATTGGTTGAATTAGATGCGAACAGTGCTAAAGCTATTATTATGTTGTTTGTTTTTCCCATTACTATAGCGTTTAATAGCCGGGATTTTGTGTAAGATTTGGGTCACGCTGAATATCAGAAAGCGGTATCGGATAGAGTGCCGCAGTTGACTTCCAGGTAGCCGGTTTTTCAGCCATCATTACCGAATCAATTTTGCCTGTTCTTTTTAAATCAAAAAAACGTTGCATTTCTTCGGTAAATAGATCGACCTGTCGCTCATGCATTATTGCGGTCAAACTATTCTGTTGATTTAAATTGGATAATCCCGGAAGACCGCCATGTTTTTGACGTACAAGGTTGAGGTCTGATAGGCCATTGCTGACATTATTTTGCATTACCCTTGCCTCTGCCCTTATCAGGTATTGTTCCGCTAATCGCAATACGGTATAATCTTCCGTAGTTGAAGTTGAAGTAGTGGTAAATTTAAAAGGATAATAAATTGTATTATTTAAATACACACCAGACATGAGCCAGGTAGTTTTTCTCAGGTCGCCCGGTTCAAATGCATTCAGGAGAAAGTCTGAACAAACTGTTTGGGGGCTATTGGAAAATATAAAAAATGAGGGGAGGCTATTTACTTCTCCATTGAATCTTGCCCATTGTAAAATGGCCTCGTTATTATCAGCTAAAAAGATCCCGTTCGGATTATCCAGCAAGGAATATTGTCCTGAATTAATTACTGCTGTAGCTTGTGCTTCTGCATCTTTCCAGTCCTTTTGATAAAGATATACACGGGCCAGTAAAGCGGTCGCTACCCATTTATCAGCACGGGTTTTATCTCCTCCGGTATAACTATAATCTGTCCCTAATTTATTTTGTGCATCAATGAGGTCAGCAATTATCTGGGTATAAACATCATGAGCGTCAGCCCGTGGCGCAATTGCAGATTTAGTTACATCGGTAGAAACAATTAAGGGAACGTCCCCAAATAAATTAACCAAGTAAAAATAAGAGTATGCCCGAAGAAACTCAGCTTCTCCCGTATAGTAAGCTTTGGCTTTTTGCGATACGGACGTATTGCCGCTTAACCCCTCAATTGCTGCGTTAGCCGAATAGATCACGCTGTATAATTGTGACCATGGAAGTGCGCCATCATTGGCAGGAATAGTATTATGCTGGTAATTTTGAAAACTCAAGCTTGATGTATAGTCAACCAGGTCATCACTTGCCAGCCCACCATTGACGGCAAAATCAATCATTAGTCCTTTGGCTTGCGTATAAATACCTGCTACAGCAGAATTTGCAGTTGCATCGGTGCTGAAAACCTGGCCGGCAAGAAGCTGATCCTTTAAGCTATTTACCTCTACAAATTTTTTACAGCTTTGAATGGTACAAACCATTAGCAGGAGAGCAAGTAATATGATTTTTTCTTTTTTGCCAATTGCACTTATCTGTGTAGTGTGGCATAATTTTCTATGTTTCATAAAATATTTTTATCGGCATTTTTTAAGTCTGTGTTGTAAATTTTTTCAGATAACTATAATGATGTTTGTAATCCAACATTAAATGTGCGCAGCGTTGGAACATTCAGGGCTGGATTGCCTGCTAATTCCGGATCATATCCTTTATACCTGGTAATGGTGATCATGTTCTGTGCCTGCACGTATAGTCTAAGGGAGTGGATCTTCAAGTGTTTAAGCATTTCCGATGGGAAATTGTAGGAGAATGAAATATTCTTAAACCTTAAAAAAGAAGCATCCGTAAATCCTGCATCAGACATTTGAAAATTTTGGGCGGAAGGATCATAGTTATAGGTTGGCTTAGGCAGGCTCACCACATCGCCCGGTTTTTTCCAATAACCCAGGTAATCAGTCCAACCATTTGACAGCCACCCAAAATTGCTGTAGTTGTAACTATATATATTATAACCTTTTTGCCTGACGTATTGGATAAAGATGTCCAATTGGAAATTTTTATAAATAAATGTATTGTTCATCCCCCCATACCAATCGGGTGAAGTTTTACCCATGATGATATAATCGCCGCCCTGGTTATTATAAGATGAGACCGCCTCGATATTTCCATCCTTGTTTATGTCCTGTACCACCGCCGAGCCGGTTTGCGGATCTACTTTCAAAAAGTGATAACCTTGAACAATATTAAGTGGTTGCCCTACGACCAGGCTATTTGCGTAAGTGGATGACTGAAGGTTATCAAACTGCAATAGCTTGTTGTTTGGAATCGTCAAATTAGAGGAGGTCTTCCATTGAAATGTACCTTTTCCGGTACTCGTACTTAATTCAAATTCCCATCCTTTATTTTGAACCAGTGCCGGTAGGTTTGCGATATAACTTGAAAATCCAGTAGTTGATGGCAGTGGATAACCAACCAATTGATTTCCTGAGCGGTTCCTGTACCAAGCTGTATTAAAGAGGATATTGTTATTTAGAAACCCTAAATCAAGCGCAAATTCAAGTTTCTTATTTACCTCCCAGCTATAATTATTATTCGCTATTCTTGAAGGTATAATTGATGGCTGGCTGCCATAGTTCTGCGTACTGGTATAGGTACTTAAATATTGATAATCTCCGATGCCGTCATTGCCTGTAGTTCCCCAGCTTCCTCTTAATTTACCAAAGCTTAAGAACTTAAGATTGTCTTTAATAAGGTTTTCTTCTGAAAATATCCATGCTGACCCTATGCTGCCGAAATCGCCAAATTTTTTGTCCGGGCCGAAACGGCTGGAACCATCTCTGCGGAAAGTGCCGTTTATAATATACTTATCTTCCCAATTGTAAGTAACCCTGCCAAATACAGAAAGGTACTTATAGTCAACATTAGTTCCTGTTGCATAGATTGAACTACCATATCCCGGATTTTCCAATAACAGATCGCTGCTGTAACCTGAAACATCAAAATCAGTTCCTTGTGTATGATTCTGCTGCGTTGTTGCGCCACCCAATATGCTTAGTTTGCCTTTTGAGATTTGCTTATCATAAGATATTTGTGGTTCAAATAGTAAAGTCTGGATATAATTATTTGTAAAAATACTGCGCCCTTGTATTCCAAATGCCGGGTTATTGTAAGTCGAAGGATAAACAACAATTTGTCCGTTTTCAATCCTGTTGTAACCCAGGCTACCTTTCAACTTTAGCCCTGGCATTAACTCGTAACTTAAATTTAGATTAGAGTTTAAGTTTTGTGTCTGGCTCTTATTATAGGCCATTGATTGTGCCACATAATTGGTATTAGCCCAGTTATAAGTACCGTCCGGGTTATATACCGGGTAATTGGGGACTGAAGTAACAACTGACAACATGTTTAAAGAGCCGTCTTTTTGATAGTTATTACTTGCGAGATAAAACGTGTTAAATTGAATTTTAAACTTTTTGTCTAACGATTGATGATCGAGGTTGACATGTATGTTATACCTGTTGAACTGGTTATCTGAGGATTGAACTGTACTTTCATTGTGGAATGTTCCGCTGAGTAAAAAGGTGGTTTGCTGGTTACCACCGCTCAGGCTGGCGGTTGCATCTGTATGATTTGCAGTATTCCCCATAAACCATTTTTGCCAGTTAAAATCTGCATTTGGGCTCCATTGTAGCAGGTCGGGATCATTAACCGCTGTGGGCGTTACAGCACTGTTTGCGTCGCCATCTCTTCTCACCTGTAAATATTGGGCGGTATTTAGTAAAGTCGCCTGCCTGCTTACATTACTGATACCAGTACTTGCGTTTACATTGAATTTTGTTTCGCCAGCCTTCCCTTTTTTTGTCGTGATTAAAATAACCCCGTTGGCCGCGCGGCTTCCATAAATCGATGTAGCATCGGCATCCTTTAATACATCTATGGATTCGATGTCCGCAGGGTTAATGCTGTTCATAGGATTTCCCCCGTTCAGTATTTCAACCTGGCTTGAAGTAAACGGTACTCCGTCCACTATATACAAAGGGTCATTACTTGCTGCAATGCTGTTCCTCCCCCTGATTTGAACAGTAACTGCATCACCTGGCAATCCTGAGTTCTGCGTAATTTGTAAGCCAGCAACGCGGCCTTCCAATGCTTCTAACGGATTGGTGACAGGCTGGTTTTCTAGAACCTGGGCCGATACAGAAGATACGTTGCCTGTACTTAAACGTTGGGTTGTTGTGCCATAGCCTATGACCTGTATTGCGTCCAGTATTGAAGTGCCAGGAACTAAAATAACAAGCATGTTTTCTGTTGCAGGTATTTCTTTGGTTTCATAACCAATAAAGCTGATCATCAGTATTGATTTTTCAGGCACATTGTCTATAGTAAATGCTCCGTTGTTATCCGTAGCAGCGACTAAAGATGTGCTTGTGACCTTCACTGTAGCGCCTGGTAATGGTTTCCCGTTTTCATCGATCACCTTACCAATAACATGGAGAGAGCTGCTTAACGGCGGTGATCTTTTTGGCTTATTTTCCTCGTTAAGGGGTTTGGATTTGACCACGATGGTTTTGCCTACTAATTCGTAAGTGAATGGCTGGTTTTTGAAACACTCATCGAGGGCCTGGCGAACACTGGCATTTTTAATCGTGATGGTTACCTTGCTTGCATTTTCAAGCAGGTCATCTTTTGTAATCAGGCTGTAGCCGCTTTGTTTTTTTATTTCGTCCAATACTTTTTCAATTGGAGCATCCTTTACATTGAGGCTGATCTGCTGTGCATAGACCGCGGCAGTTACTTTAAAGCAGGATAATATGGTAAGTAGCATAATTAGCCGCATGATGAGTCGGGTTGAGTGAAACACGCTCCGCTTTTTTTCACCTAAAGGGTGCGGAGGGCATGATTTTAAATTCATACTTTTGATGGGTTGGGTTAATAAATCAATTCAAGGGTTTGTTGGAAGTAATTCCCCCAATTTGCCGAAAGTGTTAGTCGCACTTTCGGCTCTTTTTTATCGGGGTTAATTAACTATTGTCTTATTTTTAACTGCTTTTCTTTTACTTCATAAGCATCGGGTTTATTGGTTTACTATTTGATTGATTACTGTTTATTTCGTGATAATAAGTTTACGCCCTTGCTGGATAAAATGAACGTCGTATAATTTCAGTATCTCCAGCATGGCAGACAGGTCGGCATCCCGTGACACGTCCCCGGATATGGTAAAGTCAGGTACATTCCCGATATACTCGACATCTATGTCGTACCACCTGGAAATTTGGCGCAAAGCACTTTTCAGGTCTGTTCTAAGGAATGCTAACTGGCCGTCTTTCCACGCAATGGCAAGGTGTATATCCGCTTTAGAAACTTTGATCTCGCCGTTCTTTAATGAGGATTGCTGACCGGGTATAAGCAGGGCTTGTTTGTTGCCAAAGGATACCTGTACAGAACCTTCTACAAGCGTAGTTGCTACATGGTCTTCATCCTTATAGGAATTGATATTAAAATGGGTTCCAAGAACGGTAACTTTTTGCCCGCCGCTTATTACGGTAAATGGCTTTGATTTGTCTTTAGCTACTTCAAAATAAGCTTCCCCGGTAAGTTCAACTGTACGGCTGTTCCCTTTAAAAGCAAGCGGGTAATGTAGGGATGATGCAGCATTCAGCCAGACCTTTGTTCCATCCGCCAACTGCACCTGGTATTTACCTGCTTTGGGTGTTTGAATGGTATTATATTTTATCATATTTTGGGTTGATTGGTTTGCCGCCGTGTATATGATGCTACCGTCAGTTGTATTGCTGATTTGTACGCCGCCCTGTGTCGCAATAATGCCGTTACCGGGACGGTTGATCGTTATTTTTTTGCCATTGGAAAGGGTCAGGATCGCTTTGTCAGAACCGGGCGCTATGTATTGCGGGTGCGGTTTAAGTGATACAATTTGTTCATTGGGAACATGCCTGAAATAAAGAAAAATAACGGCGCTGGCAAGTATGACTGTGGCTGCGGCCACAAGGGCCTTCGGCCAGCGCATTGAAATTATTTTATCTTGTTTTTCGCCTGTTTGTATGGCCTGTTTAACTTTAGCAAGGCTACCTTCCGTATCGTATTGCTGCATCCGGTGAAGGGCCTGCTGTTGCTTTGTTGTGTCTGTCAGTTCATCGAACAACTGTTGATTGGCTGTATTTTCTTTACGCCAATATTCCAACTCCTGTAATTCAGCAAAATTCAGTGTATTGTTTATATAGCCCGATACGAGGTAGATGATCCTTTGAGCTTGCAGCCGATTGCTTTGTGCCATGTTATACGGTATTTATAACCCATACAACCAAATGGCAAAAAAGTACCTATCACAATGAGAATATTATTTTAGGTGTTAATACACTATCATTATTCATCAGCAGCTAGATGAATGAACATGGACTAATGCACGGTGTTTTTTGAGTTAATTTTTTGATTGCGGATCTTGGAAAGAAACTCCCGGGTCATTCCGAGATAAGAAGCGATAATATAAAGCGGCACCCGTTGGATAAATGCCGGATAGCGGCTGGCAAATTCTTCGTAGCGTTCTTCTGCCGACAGGCTGAGGTTGGAAATCACCCGCTTTTGTATCATGACCGCGGTATGCTGCCAGCGCTGCATCATTACCAGGGGGAATTGTGGTATTTTTTCAAGGAACAAAGCTTCACTTTCATAACTCCACTGGATGAGCGTACTGTCTTCTATGGCTTCTATAAATAAGGTTGCCGGTTCCTGGAAAAGAAAACTGCCCGGATCGCCGATCCACCAGTCATCAACGGCCAGCGAGATCGTATGCTCCTGGCTGTCATTTCCGATGAAATAAGCCCTTAACGCACCGGTAACGACATAGGTGCGATATTTGGAAACGAACCCCGGCTGCTCGACAAACTGCTTCCGCTTCACCTTTTTTAGCTTCAGATGCGACAGGAACAAAGCTTTATCCTCCTCACTGAGCTGGATGTGCGGTTCTATATGTTTTAATATGGCGGAAAAATCGTGCATGGATTGATCTGTAAAGATCATCAAAATAAGCCAAACAAAAGGTAATATCCCTGTCATACCGTGAAGTAGTTCACGCTCTTTTAGTAATCTACTTTATTTTCTAGGGCTGCGCTTTCCCGCAGTTTTGCAGAGTCAATGATGACATCATTTAATATTATAAAACAATGCAAGATTATTCAACAGAATTTGCAGGTAAAAGGGTACTGGTAACCGGGGGTTCACGGGGTATCGGCGCTGCGGCTGCACAACGACTAATAGACGGGGGTGCTAAAGTGGTCGTGACCGCGCGTTCCCGTCATGAAGAGACTCCGGCAAAAGCGATCTTTATTTCGGGTGACCTGCGGACAAAAGAGGGTGCCGAAGCCGTGGCTAAGGAAGCCATCAGCATCCTTGACGGGCTGGATATTTTAATTCACAGCGCCGGGGCTGCACGGGTGCAGCTAACCAGTATCGACCAGATCGCGGAAACAGAATGGCTGGATTCGCTGGATATTAACTTCCTGGCCGGCTTACGGATTACCCATGCGGTACTGCCTGCGCTTAAAGCGGCTGGGAAAGCCGCTATCGTTTATGTGTCTGCGGGCGGATTAATCCCGTTCGGTACACCATTAGCCCATTACGGTGCAGCTAAGGCAGCCTTAAACAACTATGCCCAAAACCTGGCTAAAGAACTGGCACCTGCCGGTATCCGGGTCAACGTGGTTACGCCGGGGCCCATCATTACACCCGGCGGTGACGAAGTGAGGAATACCATTACCGGCGCCATGGGTATTACCGATGCGCAATTTTTTGCGGGAGTTCCACTACAAGGGCGGGGCGGAAAGGCAGAGGAATTGGCTGAACCGATTGCCTTCCTGGTTTCCGACCGTGCTTCCTACATCACCGGGCATAACCACTTTGTTACGGGTGGCTGGGGTGAATTAGTTTAATTTTTTTATTTAAGAAATCATGGGTAAAATATTAGTCACCGGGGCCACAGGCGTGGTCGGTAAAGCAACGATCAAACATTTATTAAAAAAGGGGGTACCGGCAAACGGTATTGCAGGCCTGGCAAGAAATGCCGAAAAAGCGGAAGAACTGCTGGCCCTGGGCATTGAAATCCGTATAGGCGACTATTTCGACTACGATTCGCTGCTTACAGCATTCCAGGGCATCGAAAAAGTAATGCTGGTCAGTGCCCACTCCTTCACAGACCGTTTTAAACAACATTATAATGCGATCACCGCTGCAAGGCAGGCCGGTGTTCAGCATATTGTATATATGTCCATCATGCGGAAACCAGGCTCTAAGTTAGTCATGCCGGAAGTCACCGAATCGGATATTTTCAGCGAACAGACACTCCGGGCATCCGGCGTAAATTATACAGTCGTGTTCGAGCCGCCATTTACCGAAGTCCTGCCGTTCTATTACGGGATGAAGGCATTGGAAAAAGGCATTCATTTACCCGGCGGTTTTGGCAAAATGGCGCCGGCCACCCGCGACGAATTAGCGGAAGCACATGCCGTTATCTTAACTACGCCGGGCCATGAAAATAAATCCTATTCCCTGGGCGGCAGCGAAGCGTTGTCGTTCAGGGATATAGCAGGTACCTTAGCTGAGGTAAAAGGACAGCCCGTGCCTTATTCCACCATTTCTGAAGAAGCATACAAAGATGCACTGCTGAAAGAGGGCATCCCGCCGCACCTGGCAGATTTCGTGCTGGACTGGGTGCGGGATATTAATAATGGTGAATACGGCTATCAGTCAGGCGACCTGGAACGCTTGCTCGGCAGGAAAACCTTATCCTTCCGGGAATACTTGGAAAGCCAATCTTAATTCAATAAATTATATGACAAAAAAGGGCTGCATTTGCAGCCTTTTTTTGTCGATACATCATTCGGAAGTGTATGATTGACTATTGTAGGTTGCGGACGAAAATGTATTATGCCTTATTGGCCTCATGCCATTCAAACTTTTGTTATTTCGTTGTTTCCCGAACGCTTAATAGATAGCGCAACAAGGAATGCAATGAAAAAAGAACTGGGATCAGGCTTGAAATAACTTGTAGTAACGATTGAGTTTTTCAAAAATGCCGAAATCTATGTGGCTAAATTTGGCCAATAGCCAATCACATTGCCTTAGTGCCTATTGGCGGATTCTGCGGATCGTCTAGTATTTGCCAAGTCTCATCAAAAGAGAAAAAATAGTCTCATTAAACTGTGAATTATAATAACACAAGGCAATGAGGCAATTTCATCTAACGGAGTGAAACATTGTAAGGTGGATTAATAATTCCAGAAGTCATATCCCAAAACGCACTTGCTAGGTAACCAATCTTCGTTCATAAATAAACCTAATAGTAAAACGATTTCACGAAAGCTAAAAATAATGATGTTATTATTTAACGGTTATACTATCAATGGCCTTCTTTATCAAGGGTACGACGATAAAGCCTGTTGGAATTGAGAGCCATAGCTCAACAAGAAAATATTTAAAAAACCATACTTGAAAAAAGTCGGCTGTCCATCCTGTTCTCGTTAATAATAAACCAAAGGTCATAGTACCTGACATGGCAATGGAAACCAGAAACGTGAACACGATTATTGATTGTACTTTAGATAATTTCCTTTTCATAGTTAATTTTATTTGTTTGCCTTTTTAAAATAGATCTGTTTTTATAAATAGTCCGAAGTTGTTGACATTATAAGAATCTGGTCCATAAAAATCCTGGATCGAGCCAACCCCGAACTGAACGTTTTTATAAGATAATCCTAGACGCAGGTTAATTTCGGTTATTTCATGATATCCCAACTTTGTGTTATAGTTATAAAGCCCTTCCACCCTCGTATAGATCCCCCAGTTTTTTGATAACATGGGTTTGTATTCCAAAACTGCAAGAGTCTCAAAATTATACGTTTGGGTTAGGTCGAATCGCGGCAATACAAAAACTGAAACATCCCTGCTGAACACCAAATATTGCAATCCCGCTGTTGGCCTGACTTCCAGGGGTTCATTCGGAAAACCCATAGCTGAGAGGCCGGCCATTACTGAAATACCTTTGCATACTTCGGCAGTCAGGCCAGACTGCGATATGAAAGAAGTTGTTTGGTTGGCCTGCTCATAACCGCTGGCAAAGCTTGTCACGTTAAAGAAGCCAAACTTCGATGTCGGGGAAAACTGTTTGCTTAGGATCAACTGGAAGGAAAACCCTTGATTACCGGCAAATAACTCGATCGGGATAGGGGCTCCTTGTGCCGGGACATTTGCCGCTCTTATGCTATCCGGAGTTTGGGCAAAGACAGAGCCCAAGCTAATGCACAGGGCAATGAACAGTAATAACTTTTGCTTCAATTTTTTCTGATTTTAAACTGAAGCAAAAGTACCCGGTCCATATTTTTACAGAAAGGACGGGTCAGGCAACTATTCGGACAAATCAATCACTTTTCGATATTCGGTTGGAGTAAAGCCAGTATGTTTTTTAAAGAAACGACCGAAATAGGAAACATCGTCAATCCCTATTTCGAAAGCGATCTCGCCGATAGATAAATTGTTTTTTTGCATTAAAACTTTAGCTTCCAGGATTAGCATTTCATCGATTAACGCGGATGCAGATCTACCTAAGGTAAACTTTACTGATTTATTCAGATGATTGGGCGTAACGTTTAGTTCTGACGCGTAAAAGCTTACTGACTTATCCTTAGTGATATGGTAATTAAGGAGCCTTTTAAATTCCATAGTAAGCCGGTCATGGGCGGGGAAATTAATTCGCAAGCGAAAGTCAGATAACTGTTCCATCTCGGCAATAAAAGTACTCAGGTATAATTTGATGATGTCTGCATTCGCTTCATTTTCGTTAAGCTTCTGCATACGCTTAAGTAACATTATTAAATGTTCTGAGTCCGCATCGTCAAATTTTATGACGGGGCGGATCAGCCAGTCTGACAGATCAATTTTATTGCGAGATAAATAATCGTCAGAGAAATGCAGGTAAAAGCCTTCAATATCATCTGACATAAAAGAGAGACTTGTTATTTGCCCGGCTGGTACAACAATTATCATGTTTTGACCGACAGTAAATTGGTCAAATCCTGCGCCCGCAACAATAGAGCCCTTGGTCACCAAAATAATTGAATGATTTGTCTGCCGATGGGGCGGTAAAGGCATTTTTAATTCGTAAGTATCATCGGAAAGTCCATGGATATAAAAATCAACAAAATTTTTCTTGCTGTATTCTTTTGGATCAAAGTAAGACATGATGACCTTAAATCCATCGTCGTCCTTTAAGGTTGGTATGTTTTTTAATTTCTTCAATCTCGGACTACCAGGTTATATCTATTTATCTTATGAAAGCAAACATAAGACATAACTAACAACAATAATGATATTAACGGAGCTATTGCTGCTGACGCACCTTCAACAGCTATATGTGCTGTTATTGCAGACATAAAATTGATCGCAAAGCCGGCATATGTCCATTCTTTAATACGATTGGAAACCATTGGCAAAATAAGCGCCGGTGCACCTAATAATTGGGCTATACCTAGTTCAACCCTGAAGTAATCAGGAAATCCTAAGTGTTTAAACTCTCCCACTATCATGGGATTTACAAAATACATGATGCCAGCCATTAATCCCGATAATGCGACTAAACTTGTTGCGACCCAATAAAATATTTTATCTCTTTTCATTTTATGTTTAGTTATTAGTTGATCGTTGATTTTTATATTGCAAAAGTACCTCCCTTAGCCCTTAGCGGGAAGGACGGGTTAGGCAATTATTCGGACAAATCAATCACATCAAAGAAAGAGTAACAAAGTGTCTGCATTGACAGTAAAATTCTTGATATGCGCTTTTAAGACACGTTGTGTCCTGCTACCATAAGATACAACGGCCTGGTCCACAATTTCGGATTGTTTAAATTCGTTGGCAAATCTGCTGCAAACAAGAATTTCTTGCAGATTTAAATGTATCACCGGGTTTGGTGAAAAGGTATCACCACCTTAAATTATTTACATTAGGAAATCATGCAGTATAAACAGCATGAGCAAATTGCCGGGAAGCGCGTCTTTGAGGATATGCAAGCCCCTTACTTTGTGGTTCTTCACGGTTTGCAGGGAAAGGTTAAGCGCATCGGCAATTTCCTCATTGCTGTTACCGTCAATGTAACTCATGGTAATCACCTTGCTGCATTGGGATGGAAGGTTTTCTATAGCGCGGTATATTTCGCCCCAAACTTCTGAACGGATCATTTGCGTCAAATAATCTTCTTCAATTGTATCGGTATCGGCGATCAATATTTCGTGTTTCAAAGTGAGCCTTTGCCCATGTTTTAAATAATTAAGGCAGGCATTGCGGGCGCAACGATATAAATAGGCTTGGGCGTGCTGGGCGTTATCAAACACCTGCTGCTTTTTCCATAGTTTTACAAAAAGGTCTTCGACCAAATCTTTAGCCTCATCGTCAGAAGCAACAAAGTTTTCTGCAAAATGGCAGAGCGGGGCGAAATAGGCACGAAACAATCCGTCAAAAGTATGGGTATCTCCCATATTTAATGACTTTGCGCCAATATCCGAATTACGCTGAATACCCACTACTATTTATCTCCTAACCAACTATCTCTATGAATAGATGTTAAAGTTAAATAATATATTATTCAATGTGAAATTGTTGTAAACTAAAGCAGCAAAAGTGGTTTTAGGAATAGGTAATATCTATTTGAAGGATGCCTGTTACAGAAAGACCGTTTGGCCCCCATTGCACGCCAATGGTATCTGACGTGTGGAGCAGTTTTCCGCTCGATTCTTTATTATGCTTATCGCAGTTTATAGGCAAACGATGCTTTGTAGCATAGCTAACCATAAAGGAGGTATAGTCAAGGTAGTCAGGGTTTAAACTGTTTAGTGAAGCTGTTTGCAAGCTATCAAGCGAGAAGTTTGAAATCATCCACGACTGAAAATTACTGCGGATCTGGTTGGATTGGGCTAATAGTTCGCTATCGGTAAGAGCGTACAGTTCTGCTTGTTTTGCTTGTACTCCCTGAGTTGTAAAAGGTTGTTGTGCCATGTTTATAGGATTGATATTTTCTAAAAACCAAGAGCAAATAAAATTGTTTTGAAGAAATGCCTGCTACTGGAAAACCAATAATCTATAATGATCTATACTTTCGGATCATTGCCGCAATAATATCAGCTCATATTATTGTTGTCATCGGGGAAGATGAAACTTTCTTCCACTTATTGGTTGACAAGGATTATTACAGGGCTATGTTGTATAGCTTTATAATAGCCTTCTTACTGGTTAACCTTGTCTATTGGATAACACGGAAGCTTGATAATCAATACGACTGGAAGCAACATAAAATTCGACGCCCAATACTACAATTGTTCTTTTCTTTTTTCCTTCCTTCAATAGCCGCTTTCCTTTTAGCATTCATTTACTTTAAGATATTCGGTTACGACATCTGGCATACCTGGTACCTACGGTATGATTACCCAATCATTGTATTAATGTTGTTGATGCTCAATATTTATTATCTGTCCTTTTATTTTTACAGACAGTGGCAGTTCTCGGAAAGCTTGGTAAATCCCGTCATTGTAAGCAAGGAAGAAAGCAAAAGTAAAGGAGTGTTTGTGGTGCAAAAGGGAGCTAAGAATATTCCGTTGCCCGTCGAAACCATTAGTTATATTTTTCATAATGGTGATTTCAACTTTGTGAGAACATTTGAACAAGAGGATTTTGTGATCACACAAGCCCTTGATGATGTACAGCAACAGTTAAATGATAAACAGTTCTTCCGGGCCAACAGGCAAACCATTATTAATTTCAACGCTTGCCAGCACTTTGAACCACTTGAACACGGTAAGCTTGAACTCTATGTGACCCCTAAGCTAAAAGAGCCAATAATTATAAGTCAAAAAAGAGCTAAGACGTTTAAAGAATGGCTACAGCGATAAATGAGGTTAGCATATGGCAATAAAAAAGCCAGCCTGAGAACAAGCCAGCCCCTATAAACCCTATCATTTCAAAGGTATGTAAAAAAACATTTGATTATGTCTCCAGCTATATTGATTCTGATAAGATATGCCTTCAATTGCAAGGCATCAATGAAATATTTACCTGCTTAAAGACAGATCAGTGATCATGCAGTTGATGACCTGATTCGTGGGGCGCAATTTTCTTGTTAAGATCAAAAGGCTGGATGTTTTGACTGTTGATGTTATCTACAGGTTGTAATATCACGGTATCAAAAATAAAATAGCAGGTAAGATCGGTTACTGCATTGCTATAAATGATATTCAGCTCAAAAGCATTGTGTGAATTATTTGGGATAGCGGTTTTTATAGCCTTGCATTCAATGTAGTAATACTGATATAAATAGGGAGCTTTACCTTTAATCTCAAAATAAACAGCATCGTTTTTATAACCGGGGAAATCATGGGTAACCAAATCGGTTTTGTCCTTGCAAAATTCGCCTATTAATTCGTTCGTTTCTTTGGAAGGCAAAAAAACAATGTGCTCACGGTGCAATACATTTAATGAATCGGTGGCTGCATCCAGGCTTGACGGCCCGAACGACAGAAAGTAGGTCTTTTGCTCACTATCCACCGGCACAGAATTGCTATTTTTAGATAAGCGGTTCATTACTTCCTGCCTGCTCAATTGACGCACCACGTACCCGCGAACGACAACAACAGAAGAAGTATTGGATTGACCGTTCACCTTGCAAAACGTACAAACGAGAAAAATCAAAATAGGAACAAATACTCTTTTACTGTTCATGGCTTTTATTGGTCTTGTTTGGTATAAATACCCGGCTCCAGTACCGTTGCATTGGGGTCTTGCATCCGGGTATCCCTTCTGCCGAAAATGATCCGGGTAAAGTCTTTCGAGGTACTTGGGTAACTGGTCGTTGTTGTTGACGGGCCGATCGTATTGTTGATGATCGTGGTCGTGATCTGGGACATGGTAGTGGTGCCGTCAGAATGTTCCCCGCCCAGGTTATGGCCGATCTCATGAATGGCAATGCCTTCTAATAAACTTGATTCACTCATGCCTTTATTGGTAATACCGTCCTGGATCATTACATCATTAAATTTGACTGTCCTGTTGGTAGCTGAACCATAGTCATTACCGGAGCCGGAACCGCCTACGCTCACGATATTTCCAAAATATCTTTCAGTACCTCCTTTGTCGGTGAACTTATCACCATAAGCAGCATCTTTCGCTGCCTGTACATCTTTAACCCCTGATGCGCTCAGACTATACTTCACATACGACTTGGTGCCGTCCGCATTTTTGATCTCTACACCGTCCTTTCCACCCATCTTGTTATATGAAGAAACACCGTCATTCAATGCTTTTACTTCCTTGTCAGATAAGCTGCCGTTTACATAATAGTAGTTCGCCTTGATGACATACGGGTCTTTCTTAGTTCCCGTCCCCGAAACCTCTCCATCCATACCATTTGCGTCAACCATTTTGACAGGATTATTAAAAACATAGTTGTAAGGGCTGTAGGAAGCATATTTTTCCGCGTGCGGATCAATAGAATTCCACCGGAATATGTCCTGGTCTGTATAAGGAATGGTTTTGACCACTGAATCACGGTCGTCCAGTAATTTAATGATCTTTTCCTCATGGTTCACGATCATGTACCTGATATTGGATTTGGTATCGTGATTCGTAATAGTGTATATATCAATAGGGCTTGGTTTTGGTTGAGGCTTTGCCTTGTAGCCAAATATGGCATAAGGGTTATCCTGCGCATGGGCCAATGCAGTGATGGAACAGGCAATTGCGATGAATAGCAGTTTTTTCATTTTGGGTTTATATTTTCTAATTGCTTACAGACTTAATTAATCCCCTTTTTTGTTTTTCTTTTTCGACCGATCTTACCCATTCTTTATACAGTTCAACAGGCATATCCTTGTAGCCTAAACCATTTATGGCTTTCATGGTCTGCTTGTGCATGGCGATGTCAGCTAAAAGCACTTGTGTATCTGGGCGGGGTTTCTTTTGTTCGGTTTTTATCATGGTCAGCAGGCAATTTGCTTTATGCTGTATCAGGGGCATAGATTTAGGGTAATATTTAAGTGCGGTACTTACAACCGTTAAAAAGAATTTATCATAACCATATTTCGCTTTGTAGCCTTCAGCAAGATCACACATGGCATTGGCAATTGTTTGTTTTGGCGTAAGCGGCACCATATAAATATTCTGCTTGATTTCCTCAACGGTAACATACATTTCCTTTATGATCTGCTGGTCCTGGGGAAAGCTAGGATTGGTTAATTCGACGTTAGTCCATTGTCCGTTTTCGCCCACATGCTTGATGTAACAATGATTGGGGGCAAAAGCCAGGTAGGCCGTCCCGCCAATTTCCTCGCAAAGTATTTTATACAGGTATGGAAGGGAATGGCAATTACCGCTGTGCGTTTTTAATAACTTGGTGACAAACATCTTTGACCAGTCCTTGCTTCCTGTAAAATCGTCAAAGTCATACGTAAAAGGTTTGAAGTTATTTGCCGGTATAGTATCGGTCATAAATGAAAACGTAGCCCAGTTCGGCGCTGTTTTATATTTTTCAACACCACGGGCCTTGATCATGGCTTTTAACTGAACACTGATATTAGATATGTCCTGGCAGAATGCCTGATAGTTAAGCGTTCCGGCATAATAGGCGTTCTCCGTGAGAAAAACAGCGCGTTTAAAAACGATGTGCTGCTGTCCTGTCAGCATGCGCAATTGTTCCTGATAAGCCTGATGATAAGTGTTTTTGATGTCTGCCTGCTGTGCAATGCTTTCAGAAGCCCCGAAACTCAGGACTATCAGCAGAACTATTTTGGCAATTTTATTCATGAATAGATAAGGGCGGTTTGCGAAAGCAATATATTAAAATTTATATTAACATATTAGATTTTAATTAAAAAAAATACGTCACTCAGGAATGTGGTAGAAAATGTAATTGCAGAACGGATCAATGATATAATTAAAGAAGAATGTTTAGAGTTTTAGGCTACGCTGGCTTAGGGTATCCTCTGCCATCTCTCACTTGGGCGAAATCATCAACAACAATTCCAGCGGCCAACACACAAAGACCCTTAACTG
>Ga0207067_10130_pt1 | contig 25186 bp, 25 predicted proteins | sample Alteio_BWMinCont_25_FD_153484 | JGI IMG/M metagenome (GOLD analysis project Ga0207067, IMG submission 153484) | Enriched cells from forest soil in Barre Woods Harvard Forest LTER site, Petersham, Massachusetts, United States -... | ecosystem: Environmental > Terrestrial > Soil > Temperate forest >...
TACGACAGTTTTGAGCGGTTAAAAAGTTGTAAATCATCAGACCGATCCATTTCCTACTTTTATGAATATAATCTTCTTGATCAAGTAACAACTGTAAAAGATTGTCGTTCAGGTCATACTACAATGCGTGAATACTTAAATGGAGAAATTAAAAAAGAGACACTAGCCAATGGTTTATCAATTGAGTACACCTATGATCGGACAGGGAGGGCTCGTCACATTATTTTCCCTGATCAATCGGGACTAGAATATGTTTACAATGCCGTCGATCTCAAAGAGATCCACCGCACACTCAGTGGACAAAGGGCTTATACCCATTATGATCTTGTTCATTCCCTATCGGGCCAAATCACCGAGGCCAAACTCCCTGGAAATAATGGAACAATCGCTTACCAATTTGATCCTTTAGGCCGATGTCAATCGATACAAGCGAATGCTTTTCAACAGAGTATCCCTTCGGATGGATTTGATGCTGCAGGCAATCTCCTCAAATTCGACATGCAAAAAGAGCCTTACACCTTTATTTATGACGATCACTATCACCTTCAAAAAGAAAAAGGACATGTGACACACACCTATTCTTTTGACTCTTTAGCCAACCGCACCTCCAAAAATAAAGAAAAATGTCAATATAATGCCTTAAATCAGCTTGTAAGCAAAAATGGAGAGACACTCCTTTACGACCTCAATGGCAATTTAATCCAACATGGCCCTTTCAAATATACCTATGACGCCCTTGACCGTTTGGTTAAAATCACTTGCAACGGGAAAAAAACAATTTATCGCTATGATGCATTCAATCGCCGCCTAGCGAAAACCATCGATGGAGAGGAAGAGCTCTTCCTTTACCAAGGGCAAGATGAAGTTGGCCGGTGGAAAAACGGACTCTGCCAAGAGATTCGCTTAATCGGCAAAAATCCCCATGCGCGGACAGTCGCAATGGAAATAGATGGGATCCCTTATGCTCCCCTCCATGATATTCGGGGGAATATTGTGACCCTCCTTGACCTAGAAGGGACAGTCGTTGAACAATATCGCTATACCGCTTTTGGAGAACGAGAGATCCTTTCTCCTTCCGGAGAAAATCGACGAGTGTCAGAAGTCAATAATCCCTGGCAATACGCCGGCAAACGGATCGATGAAGAGTCGGGACTGATCGCCTTTGGAATGCGTTATTATGATCCCACACTCGGTCGTTGGACCACTCCCGACCCTGCCGGGTTTGTCGATGGCCCCAATCTCTATGCTTATGTCCACAACAATCCCCTCCTTTATGCCGATCAGTATGGACTTTCGTCAGTTCTGACGCCATCTATGATGCCTGTATTGCCTTCATATTCATCTTTTAAATATCAAAATTATGGAAAATTTTGCATTCCATTAGGGAAAGGGCAATATTGCGATCAGATTTTTCATTTCAATATAGAAGATAAACTTGAAGAACATTATAATTTCAGTAAAAAAGCGGATGATCCTCTTTTTCCTCGTACCAGAACTTATTGCGCCAATGATTTTATCAATGAAAAAACTGGGGAAAATTACGATTTCAAGGAGTTTCCACGCAATAAACTGATCATTATAATGAATGGGATAGGGAACAAATTCGAGGATTTTAAGAAAAGCCTTCTCTATGAGGCGGATATTGCTGGTTATAATGTGCAGGGGATTTTCTGCCCTACATTTGGGGCAACAACCGATCTTTTTTGTTGCCAACAAGCATTGTTTAATGGCGCAGCATTTGAAGGGACAAGGGAACTGCAAAGAAAAATGCAAGAGTTTCACGACAATAGTGATCCAGGAGCTACCATGTTGGTGATACCGCACAGCAGAGGGGCCATGTATGCGCGCAATGCATTCAAGGACTCTCCCCAGCATTTAAGAGACAGGGTGGACGTTCGACCGATCGCACCGGGTGCGTTTATTCAGTCTTATCTTTGTAAGAGTGTTATGCATTATGCAAGTGAGCTAGATCTAGTTCCATGTTTTGATGTTGTTGGACGATGGAGGTGTAGGGATACGATTACCACTTTAAAGCCCGATCAGAAAGCATCTTTTTTTGATCATGAGTTTATAAGTCCGACTTATGTAAAATCCATTAAATTTGAAACAAAAGATTACATAGAAAGATGATCTATTTATGAAATATTTATTAAAAATTTTAAAAATTTGCATACCTATTATATTAATTTGCATTGGAATGGCAACACTCAGCTTAACAATGGATCGAAACATGTATCAAGAGCCATCGACACACGACAAAGCGTTATATGGTTTTATTGCAAAAATGGGACGCGAGCTTGGAAAGAAATATAAAATATCGTTAATTGCGCAGGGTGGAGGAGCAACTCCTGAAGGAATTTGGCTCATGTCTTTGTCTTTTGAAAAAGAGGGCGATCCCCTTACAGAAGAAGAAGCAAGAAAATTAATTATTCATTGCGTTGATGATTTTTTATCAGCTGTCAACAATGATGAAAAACTCAAACCACTCCTCAAAGAGTATCCATTTACAGCTAAAAATCTTAGTTTAGCAATTTTTAGTGGCGGAAAAAATCAAGTTGCACATTATTTTCCTTCAATTTCTGTCGTCTCAGATTCTAGGGGGAAAATATGTTTTTTCACAGAAGATCCATCAACAAAACATGGTTACCACACTGAAAAATACGAAACTTATGAAGAAGCCGTTGCCATTCTGAAAAATGAACATTAGATTCTAAAAAAAATTGCTCATAATGAAAAATATCGTCTTATCAGTTCGACTTTCATACGCGAAATTACGAGCTATGGCAAGAAACTGCATTCATTTGCAAAATTATGAATGTCGGCTAACTCCAAGTGGAAAAGCTTGTAAAATCGTAGCTATTACGAGGAGCACTTAATAGTTTACATTTTTCATACTGAATATTGGGAGTGACAGCCCCTGGCAAAGTTCTGAATGATATGAAGCTGTTTTTGTCGCATCTTAAGGTGTTTATTTAAACCCTAACTCCGCAGGAGTTAGGGTTTAATTTATAAGATATGTCAATATGCCAATAAATTTCAAATTTACAGACATCTTTAATCATCGTCTAATTGCCGATAAATAAAAAATTTAATTGATAAAAATTTGAATCGAATGTTAGTTTGCTGAAAACAGATTTTTTGTCGATATTTATACTGAGGTTTCATGAAAATATCTTTGTTTTCAAAAAATATAATGATTTTATTTTTAAGTCAATTATTCAGCTTAACACCATGTCATGCATCTCCATTCCCCATACAATTTTCCATACCGGAAACAAAAATTGTCCAAAAAATCCCTGTAAAGGACCAAGATTTTGCAACTGTTATCCCATGGCAATTAAATACTTATATTTTTACACGAGAAGAGGACTATTACAAAGATTACCAACGATCTTATTTTGCAATTACTTGTAAAAAAGGGGGGTGGGACTGTATGAGGCATTATGAAATTTTAGCGAACGGATGCATTCCTTATTTTACGGATCTTGAAAAATGCAATCCGGACACCATGTTATTCTTGCCTAAAGAACTTATCATTGAAGCAATGAATCTTGAAGGCGTTTCATACTTAAATATTGATTATACAAAATTCGATATCGCGAAGTATAGCGAACTCCTAAAAAAAATGCTTGACCATACCCGTAAGTATTTGACTACAACAAAAATGGCACGTTATCTTTTAAATACAATTGACTATGCTGGCAATGGCACCATTCTGTATTTATCAAATGACATTTCTCCTGATTATATGCGATGCATTACTTTGGCTGGCTTAAAAGAATTGATGCCCAACAGAGTGATAGATTTCCCGAAAATTGATCATATTTACACAAATTACGCAGGCAACATACAAGAATTATATGGTAAAGGGATGTCTTACACAAAAATAGTGGAAGATTTACCGATGGATAGGAGCAATATCGAACAACGGATACGTAATAAAGAATTTGATGTAATTATTTACGGCTCCGTTCACAGAGGCATGCTTTTTTATGATCTTGTTCATCAAGTCTATGAGCCTGAGAAAATTGTTTATCTCTGTGGTGAAGATGCTCATCGATGCCAATTCAGTCATTTTACCAATTTATTTTTGAGAGAATTTGATGCAAAACAATAATCTATAAACGGCAGCTCTAGCCGGAGTTTACGAGTTATTGAAGTGGACCCCATTGGCTGGACAAAAAAATCAATCTATTTTGCGCGTTTGACCTTTTTGTTAATTCTGTACTCGCTCTTTCTCTGACAATTCTTACTTTTGAGAGGATCACTATTTAGATTCTTCGTTTAAATAAATAATCATTATGAGTGCCATCCCAGAAAGGATTTGTTACCGAATTGTAATTAGAGAAGTTTTCCAGTCTGTTATAACCGCGGTCTGAAAGAAAGCCGGTAATTTCCTCGAGGTCCCAACTGTAAATTTCTATCAACAAGTAATCAAATGTCGTTTTAGAGAAGTCTATTCCTTTCAGGATGCTCAGCTCATGACCTTCCGTGTCCAAACTGAACAAATCGATATGCGAATAACCCATTTCGTCTAAAATGGATTGCAGACTACGCACTAAGACTACTTGCGCCGGTTGATGGTGCCGCCGAGCTCCGCCGATGCTAGACATGAGATGTCCGTCAAAATCACCTGTAACAAACGTGTTTTCTTGTTCAAATGCACCGAGGACACATTGAAAACATTGCGAATTTGGGCGGTTTGCAATAAGGCTTGAGAATAAGCATGGAGATGGCTCAACTAAAATTCCTTTCCAGTCGTAAAATTCTTCAAAAATCTTGGTATTTGATTGTGAAATCCCATCATTGGCCCCAACTTCAATGAAGACACCTTCTCTTGAATTGATGAGCTCAAACAGTTTGTGATCCAAAGGGACGCCGGATGAATCTACTAAAGAATAACTTTTTGGAGGAGGCTCAATAAAGGTAAACTCGCTGGCTCCTAATAGTGAAGCAGATAATATTCCAAGGAAAATTAGGTTTGAGGTCAATTGTTGAAAAATAGGCATCTTTCTTTTTGCTGTCATCATCATCTTCCGGTTTAAAGAAATTTAAAATAAAAACTTAAAATGTGATACGGAGTCTATACCTTGTCTTGTTTTTGTCAATCTTTAATTTTGAAAATAGTAGGTGATCGGTGACAGGGAAAGCGCCAATTAAAACCGGCAAAGAGTGATGGATGAAAGAGTCATATTACGGGGAGCATTTAATAGTTCCCATTATTCAAGCTGCATATCTAGGATAACACCCTTTGACAAAGTTCTAGATGATATGAGGCTATTTTTGCTGCATTTGTAAGATGACTACTCAGTGTTTTTACCATCTGTGCTTTAGTATGAAGGCGTTGCTTTCATAAATGAGATTTTACATCTTGATTTAAAAACTCATCTGGGTTTAATTCTGGGCAATAACTTGGCAAATAATACACATTGATACGGTCCACATTCATTATAAGCCATTCATTAACCATTTTTGATTTGTGTGAGCGATGATTGCCTACAATCAAAAATACCTTTCTATTTGATTGTCGGACTAATCTTTTCAAAAATTTAAGAAAAACTTCAGATGTAAAATTTTCATGAAAGACCATAAAGGTTAATTTTCCAAGATTAGTGATCGTAGATATCATATTGCAAGAAAATCGATTCCCAGTACGCTTAACAACTGGAGTTTTCCCTTTCAGCCCATACGTTCTTCTCTCGTTGTGGTCAGATCTTAAACACATCTCATCACCCCAATGGATTGTTGCCTTGTCTTTTCTAGCTTGCTTTTGAATGGCAGGGTATTCAACTTGAAACCAACGCTCAATAGCTTTTGGATTCTGTTCGACAGCACGACGCGCAGGTTTTTGAGGAGAAAATCCCCAATTCGTTAAATATCTTCCTACAGTCCATTTAGAAAGCTTAATGTTAAATTTGTCTTGTATTAGAAGCCCAACAGATTCACGAGTCCATAAGAAAAAAAGCATCGATAATTCATCTGGGCAAGAATTCTTAATAAGATTGACTATTTGAGCACTTTGCCAAGATTGCAGCTGAGTACCTTTTGGGCGCCCTCGTTTATGAATTTCTAATCCTTTGTTGCCTGATTTATTGTGTGCTTTCACCCACTTATAGACGGATCTTCTACTCACGCATAATAGTTTGGCAATATGAACTTTAGAAAATCCTTCAGAAAACAATTCGACAGCCTTATGTCGGATATCTTGTTGAATGACTGTGAATAATAAACGGGCATCTTTTAATTTCATAAGCTCTGAATATACGTTTAAATTATTTTAAAGGGAACTAATTTCTGCTCCGAGTAATATGGTGAGTAATTTAGTGGATCAAATCGATCACAAATGATAATCTAAAATTCAAATTTGCCACTTTCTCAGCGGAGACTTGTTGGCAGTGTATAAGGTATTGTATTTCAATTTTTAGGGTTATATGAAAAAATATGTGATTTCACTGATGTTCGTCTATGTCACCTTGTTTATCCAAGCTCACGGGAATTCTGTTTTAATATACGGAACCAATAACACTTTATGGATGAAAGCAGTATTTGAAAAATTTGATATTCCATATCAAGAAGTCGCATCGCTAGTCAAGACCGATGATTCAAATCTTTATCTCATATCTAACCTTCATGAAATTCCAAAGGAATCCTTGCCTAGTCATTTTATCGCGTACCAAACTCTTGACTTAGTGAATTCGCCTTTAACAGATGATTATATTGATAAGCTTTCAAGGGCTGTCGCAGTATGGGATTCTTCTTGGAAAAATATAGGTATCTACCGCTCTCAAGTCCATAATTTTTATTATTTTCCTGAGAACTACGAATATGCCGATCCTGTAATATTATCTTGTCGTTTACCAGTTGAAACGCTAGTGTCTTATAAACAACTTTTATGCTATAGCAATACCAATCTTAGCGATATTTCAAGCCATTTACCGACAATTTATGCTTATACCATATTGCAAAATGCAGATATGATCATTGAAGCTGGAGTTCGGGGTGCAGATTCTACCAAAGCATTTGCAGAAGCAATGAATTTTTCTAACGCTATGCTTATTGGACTTGATATTGTAGATTGCTCTGGAACGCTATATTCAAAAATGAAGAATACACAGCTTTTGCAAATGGATGATCTTCTTTTTTCAGAATATTATCAATCAAATGACAACTTAAAAAATCATAGTATAGATATCATTTTTATTGATACTTCACACTATTATGACCATACCTTAGCTGAGATTTCTCAGTTTGCTCCTATGTTAGCAAAAAATGGATTTCTTTTATTTCATGATTCCCATATGTCACCCTTGAACAATCTCCATTCCTGGTACTGTATTGAAGGATCTGTATTTGGAACTGGTGGTTGGGACAATCAAAAGGGAGTGATTCGAGCAATCAAAGATTATTTCTCCCTTTCCTATGACGAGACCCAATATCATAATTTTAATTTTATGCACAATGGTATTAAATGGCATCTTATCCATTATCCATTTTGCAATGGTTTGACATTTGTAAAAAAACTAACATAATGATTTTGAAAAAAATGATAAGCCTAAAAAAAATAATAGTCTGCATTTTATTACTATGTTGTCAGAGCTATTTGTCAGCTGAAATAAGAATTTTCTGTACAGCTGCCTTAATTGACGAAGGTTTTGAATCAAGAAAAAGTGAATATCTCCACTGCTTTGCAATTTTAGAGAGTTTTGGCTATCCAGACCCTTATGTTGTTGAAGCAATAAAAATAAATGGGCCGACTTTTTTAGATGATTTTTCAACCTATGTTTATTATTCTACTACAAACAACCCTTCTTTGAAAAATAAAGGAGTGAATGAAGGTAGAACGATGTTGGAAGCGTTAAAAGCATTTAACTTTGATCCAGAGGATATGATTGTTAAGATTACTGGTCGTTACCACTTTACATCTGATCAGTTCATTCGTATGATTGAAGACAATCCTGATATTGATGGTTTTGTAAAAAATGATGGTGTGCCGTATTCTGTCATTACAGGTTGTTTTGCTTTAAGATATCATTATATTCTAGATTTTCTAGAACATTTAAATTACGGTGAAATGGAAAAAAACATGATTTGTATTGAATGGAAATTGGCAGATTTTCTTCAAAATATTGTCGTAGAAAAGCAAGCAAAAATTCATTATGTCAATCGATTACATCTTTCAGCACATGTTTGGGGAAGTCCAGATTATCGACCAGGAACTCTAAATTGGTAATTTGCAAATTAATGTGGCGAAAATGAAAAAATTCTTTGATTAACTCTACTTATTACTTTCTATCAACATATTTTTTTTAAGCAGCGAAATTGCAAAGCCGAGAGTGTCCTTGCGCTGAGTGAGCTTAATGCAGAATAGGCAAATATGACAAGATTCTCCTCGAGAATTAAACTTAAGGAGGTCATTCACAATGAGTACAAAAACAGATTCTCTAGAAGAAATTAAAGATATTCTGACATCTCTGCGGCAAGGAGCTACAAGTAAACGCAAGAATCTTGTCATATTTGCCTATTCTGCATTAAGCATACTCACCACAAGAATACGATTGCCAAATACAGCTATCCTTTTTGATATATTTTAATTGGATTTTCTTTTACATATTCCAAATAACGACTATTAATATAAGTTGGATCATCAGTATCATCTGTTGTATGTCTTTGAAAGCCTATTTGATTCATATAACTCTCCACGTCGTGTTCCGAATTCATTGTGTTTTTATAATATGTGTTTTCACATTCAATCGTGATATATATCACATGATCTTTTAAGTAACTACCAGCACTTTTTACAATATCCAAATCAGAACCTTGGGCATCTATTTTTATATATTCCACAATAGGATGTGTGTTAAAAGGGAAAATATCAAAAAAATCAGAGAGAGAAAAAACAGGAACATCTATGATATTTTCGACCTCAAAATAACTAGGTTCATAGAGACTAGAACAACCACAATCTTCTTTAGTAATGTAAAATTTAACCATTTTGGCTTTAGACAGGCCCAAAGCACAAGGAATCAAAAAAAAGTCCACATTAACATGTTTTGGATCTAAAGTAACACCGTGAGATGGGTGGCGTTTTATGGCTCCATTCCGAATGCTAGCAACAGAATTTGGATTGGGCTCAAAACCGAAGACAATCAAATCAGATTCCTGTTGCAACCAGTATTGTGATATAGGCGCACTGTAAGATAATCCTATATCTATCTTGATATGATTTATGTTTTCGGGGATGATTAATTTCCCATTTCTTTGAGGTAATGCCACATGTTGAAATACAAAATCTTGAAAATTTTTGTTTTCAGATAAACTATTCTGTACACTATTTATAAAGTGCTCTTCGATTGTAACATTTTTTTCAAATATTATTGGCGTCCTACTAGATTCATAGTTCCTTTCTTTACATTGTGCTGGAGTAAAAACTGTGCTTAAACTAGTTATAAATATCCACATTGGCAATAATGATTTCATCGCATCCTCTCTGTTCTGTAAAAAAAGTTATTAATATTTTTTTATTTCAATTTTTTGTGGTCCTAAAATATCACAACGACGTGCGCAAATAATTCCATCACTAAAACCTTTAGGTGAACAATTGTCTTCTGCAAGAATATCATACCCTCTTTCAACAAGAAAATTTATGCATTTGTGGTGTATGTCATCAGGATTCGCGTAACCTGATACATGTGTAGAAATAAAAAAATAATCGATTACTTTCCGTCTTATTGATTCTGCACAAGAGAGTAACATTTCATACTCAGCACCTTGAATGTCAGCATGCAAAATATTTACATGATCTATACACTGGTCTTCTAAAAATGCATCCAAGGAAATTTTTGGTGCATTTGTGTAATCAGGATCACTATCAGCCTTTATACCTAGATATCCCTGAACAAAAACAGCTTTCTTGCCATTTAACAAAAAATTAGCCTTTCCAGTGTTTAGACGATGTAGATCAGGTTCAACTAAATAATTTTTAGCATTTTTCACTGTTTCTGAAAACCATAATGAATAGTAACCCCAATAAGCTCCAAGTTCAATCATGGTAGCTCCTTCTGGAATATATTTTAGAACTTCATAAAAGCACTTTTCTTCTTGGGGTTCATGATGTCCTCGAAGGGCGGTGATCACATCAGTTATCCAATCTATATTGTAATAAGAATTGAAAATAATTTTAGTTCCATTATGCATAAGCTGGTAAGATGTTTCCCCATCATTAAAAATCTCTCCCGCTCCATCCACTTTTGGAATGTAGTCTGAATCATCTTGATTAATGATATAAATTGCTCTAGTAAGCTGGTATGGTAACCCTTGTGTTTTTGAAGGAGTAGAGAGGATTTCTTCTATGATCTTTTTCTTGTGCAAGGCAATGTCACTTGGGTCGAAGTCTGATGAAAGTAAAGACAATTTGTAAAAAAACGACAAAGCGAAAGATACTGAGTAAAAAAGTGAATTCATAAAATCTCCGTTAGAAATATGATATTTTTTCGATATATTAATTTGAGTTTGATTTAATTTCGTATCAAACCTCTAAGGTGAGACAGGAATACATAAAATATCTTCAGAGCTTATTAATTTCCAAGCATATCCCATTTCATTCAACAAATTATCTAATTCTTCCGGTGTCACATTACATTGCGACATATTTGTTCTGTTATATTCCATAATCATTATTGGATGATCTCTCATGATCATTTTTTTTGCCCCACGAAGGATATATAATTCAGAACCCTCAGTATCTAATTTCATGAAGTGCACTTTTTTAATATTCTGATGTTCAACATAGCTGTCTAGATCTATACACTCTATTATTCTTTCAAAGACTGTAGTAAATCTTAGCGGATTTGCCCCGATAGTTGATAATCCCCATGCATCCATTCCAGGCATTTTTAGGGTAATTTGACCTGAAAAATCGGTGGCTGCGATTTGATTGACCTCAACGTTTTCAATGTCGTTCAATTTAAGATTCTCTTTTAATGTATTTACAGCTTCCTGAATAGGTTCAAAAGCATGCCATGTTGAATTAGGAAAATATTTGGCGAGCAACGTAAATGAACCTGTTTGAGCACCAATGTCCAAAACAACAAAGAAATCTTGAGCAGGTAATAACGAATAAAATTGTTGGATGAGAGGTTTGTCCCACACTAAATTATTGACCCATGTACAACCGATTTTTTCTGAATTAGGATCGAGATAAACATCGGGCAGTCCTTCAACTAAATTATATTTCAAACGTGTGTTTTTTTCATCATCACTATCCCCATATAGATTTAAAGTCGATAAAATACATACTGAACAATAGAAGAATACGCGCAATAACTTGTTCATATACAAACCTTTTTAATTTGAAGAGTTTATGAGTCATTATCTGATCTCAAGAATTCAGGTATAGAAATCCAGTTAGGCATTGGAGGATGCCAAAAAGGCATATAATAAACGGTTCCTTCTGATATAATCCCAGCCGTGTAACTAAAAGAACTACGGCTTGTTACAAGGACATCAGCAAATACCATGGATATAAACGAATCTTCCACAGTTGTATCTAAATAAAAGATAATGTCAGAAGCATTAAATTCTTCAAAATTTTCATTTCCTTGTGAATGGATGTGGAATATAGGATTTTTATTTTCATAGACTTTGCGTAACTTATTAATAATTTCAAGATAAGTAGAGTTAGGAGTATCAGTTCCGTCGATACGACAATCATGTGCGTTGTGTCGCCGTAAATGAACAACAATATTGAAACGCGTACCATCAAAATACATATCACGTTTTTTATTTGTTTTAAAAATTGTTTTTATTTTTTGTAAAGCTAGACTATGATAGCAGGCGTTCAAGTTTTGTTCGAAAAAATTAGTTACAAAATATGTGGTAGGGAAAATAGCATTATCTTTATTGATTTCAAAATTGTCTATAAAATTAATAAGCCATTCCTTTTTTGCTATAAAATCAGAATCATTATCATAATTGTGTTCCATCTGACTAAATGGGGTATAGACATAATCGGCATTATTTAATTCGGCATAAATGACTGAATATATAATGGTTTGAAATTGACCACCAAAACCATCACTTCGCCGGGGATTTGTTATGATTTGTTTTGCATGACATGTTTGTTGGAAAATAAATGAGATGAAGAATAAAGATAAATAAATTCTAATATATTGCATATATTTTACCCAGTGATTATTTGGTTTGCTATTGCCCATTCTTATTCACTTGTTCTAATATCCATGGATAGGTCTTTTTCAAGCCTACTTCAAGTGAAAGTGAGGGGGTCCACGCTAATTTAGTTTTAATTAAAGTATTATCTGAATTGCGCCCTCGTACTCCTTCTGGGCCATTCACATTTATAATTCTTAGGGTTTTTCCTGAAATTTTAGCTATCAATTGTGTTAGGTCATTAATTGAAATCATCTCGCTAGAACCAATATTTAAAACTTCCTCAACATCAGAATTCATTAGTCGGCGTACTCCTTCTAAACATTCATCGATATACAAGAAGGAACGCGTTTGATCACCTTTTCCCCACACTTCAATGACACCCCCATCATCTGATTGAGCAATTTTGCGACATAACGCTGCAGGTGCTTTTTCTTTCCCACCACACCATGTTCCCTCTGGACCGAAAATATTGTGGAAACGGGCAATGCGGATTGACATACCATAATCTCGTGCATAGGACAAATACAAACGTTCACTAAATAATTTCTCCCATCCATATTCTGTATCTGGTGAGGCGGGATATGCAGAGCTTTCGGTACATTTAGGATTTTGAGGATCAAGTTGATTATACTCGGGATATATACACGCGGAAGATGAATAAAAAATTTTCTTGGCTTGTGCAAGACGACAGGCTTCCAAAACATTAAGGTTTATAAGAGCTGAATTATGCATAATTTCTGCATCATGACATGAAATGTATCCCATTCCTCCCATATCTGCCGCTAATTGATAGACTTCATCAAATGACATATTATCAGGCAAACTTACCACTTGTTGACAAACTTGCGGGTTGCGCAAATCACCAATTATAAAGTCATCGCATACAGTTGGAGAAAATTCGGGGTATTTAAGATCTACCCCCCGTACCCAATAACCTTCTTGTTTAAGCCTTTTTGCCAAATGACTTCCAATAAATCCCCCTCCACCACAGATTAAAGCAGTTTTTTGTGCTAAAAGAATATTTTGGAATAAAAGCATGTAAATCAATAGAGAAAAAATAGTTTTTTTCATATTTTACCCTTTTAAATCTCCCTGATTTTCTATTATTTGATATACAAAAATATTTCCAAATACTTTTTGGACTTCTGCAATGACTGAAGATGTATCAACAATCACTACCCGTTTACCATATTCCGTTAGGCCCGCAGCGACAACGAGTTTTTGAGATTCTTCAATAATAGGGACCGGACAATTATCTTTATAGGTGACTTCTGTAAATATATACTCTTCTCGATCCTCTGCCAGAAATTGTTTAATCATCCATTGTGCATGTAATTTGTTTGCTGCATCACTGGCTTGCGGAATAATGGGTTCAATACCCACTTGCTGAGCATAACTCCCTAAAGCACGATTATCACGAGGAAAGCATGGACCTCCAAAACCGTATCCGGGCTTAAGATATAATTGACCAATTCGCTTATCACCACCTGCTGCTTGGAGGATCGCATATTTATCTGCGCCCAGCGTTTGATCCGCGATATCGCCAATCATATTCGCATAAGCAATTTTGGTTGTCACAAAACAATTGATAGCGAGCTTGGTGATTTCTGCACTATCAGGACTCATTCTACATATCCTCGGGTTATTAACGCACACCTTCTGATAGAGCATAGCCAAACGATTTCCAGCTTCAGAGGAACCTTCGCCAATTAATATAATATCTGGATTGCGAAAACCGTATAGGATATTTCCTTGCGCAATAAATTCAGGATTATAACTTAAAGTGGTGTTAATGCAATCTTGCAATAAATCATTACCGGTTGAGCGAATATATCCAGGAAAAACGGTGCATCCTATCACAATATGTTTATTTTCTACTTGACGTTTGTTTATCTCTGTTAATACGCTAGTGAGCTTACTATGGTCATAGGCTTCTTTAGCAGCAGTGGAGGGAGTATCAACCATAATATAAAAGATATCAGAAAATTCGATCCCTTCATCCAATGAGCAGGTAGCCTTAAAATGATTACTTTTGCGCAATAATTCATTGACTCCGGGTTCGGGCGAACTGAATGATTTATTATTAAGAGCTGCGACATAGTTAGAATTTAAATCAACTCCGAGAACATGATAACCCGCTTCCTCAAAAGCAAGCGCGGTACATAATCCAAGACGACCTGTCCCAATGACCGTAATATTTTCATCAGCTGACAAAAAAATGCAAAACAATAAAACAAGACCCAAAACATATCTCATGATATCCCCTTAATCTTTAGCAATAATCAAATACTCTGAGTAAAGCCCTTTCGTTATATTGAGCTGTTCTCTTTTTGTCAAAATATTTGTAGGTATGGGGTGTGATTAACAATAATTCGGAGTGCGTGCGACACAAAGCTACTAAAAGAAGGTGTTTCATAAGAAACCACCCTTACAGCAGGGTGAATCTAGAGTTCTGAATAAAGTGCGAACTCGACAATGTAACGGTTGCGGTAGGGACATCGATTACTCGACGCTCCCCGCACATTATGTTGAGCTCCACATAATGTGCGGGGGGCGTCAAGTGATTGACGTCCCTACCGCGATCATTTTACTCTCATTCTTACACCGCGCTCACTCTCGATTTTATGTCGCGTTACCTCTCAATTTTAGATTGCCAAATACAGTATAGAGAATAAATTACATTGGCACCTTGACGTAAATTTTAACGAAGATAAGAGCAAAATACGCGCTGGTCACGGAACTGAAAATTTTTCATTATTAAAGCGTTGTGTTTTGAACTTGATAAAACTAGATACAACAGAAAAAGCAAGTCTTTCTCTCAAAAGAAAAATGGCGGGATGGAATCCAAGCTATAGATTGAGGTTGTTAGGAGTCAAATAATTTATCATGCAATCTCCCTGATCGGCTACATAGAAAATACAATAATAACATTAACAAAAAAGAGAACAAAAAATAACTAATAATCAACATAATTAGAATGAGTTATTGAATAAAGACTAGGTCATTTTAGCGATTGCTTGGGTGGGTCATTCTGATCGACGCCACTAAATGCATCAAACGAAATCGCCACAGTGGGTCATTCTTTGCGATTGTTACCAATTCACCCTGCTGTAAGGGAGATTTCTTATCGAAATACCTTCTTTTAGTAGCCTCGTGTCGCACCCGCTCCGAATTGCTGCAATGAAATTAGCAGCCTAGCAGTGTACAACTTTTAATCACACTCGTTTATATAAAAAAACTTTTCTCAAAAATATCTGTAGATTATAACAATAAGTCTATTTTTCTGATTTTTGATATCGGATTTAATGAAAGCAATTGGTGCCACACAGGAATCTATTTTTATATATGGAGAACAAACGCATGAAAATTTTTTCTATTTTTTTTCTATTTATTGGGAGTTTTTTTCATGAACTTGCTGGTAATGAAACTTCTATTGAGACCGTCAAACAATTTTGGGATAATCGACCTTGTAATATTAGACATAGTGCTGCTGAATTCGGAACACAACAATATTTCGATGAGGTAGAACAGCGGAAATATTTTGTTGAACCCCATATTCCAGCATTTGCAGATTTTGCTGCGTGGAAAGACAAGGAAGTTTTGGAAATTGGTTGTGGAATTGGAACTGATTCTATCAACTTTGCCCGTGCTGGCGCCAAATTAACAGCCCTAGAGCTTTCAGAAAAGAGTTTAGAGATAACTAAAAAGAGGTTTGAAGTATATGGATTGAAGGCTGATTTTGTTTTTGGAGACACAGAGCATTTATCTTCTTACTTTCCCGACAAAAAATTTGACTTAGTTTATTCGTTTGGGGTTATTCATCACACCCCAGACCCTGAAGCAGCGATAAAAGAAATAGAAAAAGTGATTAAGCCAGGAGGGGAGCTTCGTCTGATGCTTTATTCTAAATATAGCACCAAAAATCTAATGATTAATTTAGGCCTAGCCCAGCCTGAGGCTCAAAGTGGTTGTCCAATCGCATTCACCTATTCAGAAAATGATATTATAAAATTGCTCTCGTCATTTCATGTCTACTCATGCCAAAAAGACCATATTTTTCCTTATGAAATTGAGGAATATATGCAGTACAAATATGTGAAAAAAATTCCTTGGAATATTATGCCTGATTCTCTTTTTCGCTTATGTGAAAAATGCCTTGGTTGGCACTTGCTCATTAAAGCCAAATATGAACTGCAGGGGGTGAAATAAAAATAGAATTTCGACGATATCATCGTGGTGCTATCAAAGATTATAGTTAACATAAGTTCAACATTTACATGCTTTAAGCCCTATTAAAAAAGCTGAAACTGTCTCTGTTGATTCTGTGGGTAATTTTACACTTCCCAATATTATACTTACTTTTTCTGAAATTTCTTCAGCAACTGCACTCATCATGTGAGCTGCACCATCACCTGGATGCATGGCATCGAAGTATAAGAAGTATCCGCCGCCTCTATTACGGGGAGCGTTTAATAGTTCCCGCTTTTTAATCTGCATACCGAGGATGACACCCTTGCACGAAATTTTGAATGATGTGGGGTTGCTTTTGCCGCATTTTAAGGTGCTTATTTAAGTTTTTTAACATTTGTGCTTTATTGTGAACCATTTGCTTTCCCATGTACAACTTCACGTCTTGATTCAAAAACTCATCAGGATTTAGTTCTGGGCAATAACTCGGTAAATAATACAATCGAATAAGTCTTTCATTCTTCCTGAGCCAGGCGGTTACCTTCTTTGATTTATGCGAACAATGATTATCAACGACTAAAAACATCATTCTATTGCATTGAAGGATCGATTTTTTCAAAAATTTAAGGAAAACGTCTTCTGTAAAATTTTCATGGAAGATCATAAAAGTCAATTTTCAAAGATTATTACGGGGAGCACTTAATAGCTTACATTTTTCATACTGAATATTAAGAGTGACAGCCCCTGACAAAGTTCTGAATGATATGAGGCTGTTTTTGTCGCATCTTAAGGTGTTTATTTAAATTATTTACATTCTGTGCTTTAGTGTGAATTCATTGTTTTCCCATGAATGATTTTACATCTTGATTTAAAAACTCATCTGGGTTTAGTTCTGGGCAATAACTCGGTAAATAAAATACACGAATATGTTCTTCATTATTCCTGAGCCAATCATTGATTTTTTTGGATTTATGAGATCGATAATTATCTACAATTAAAAACACCTTTTTATTGCGTTGACGAACCAATCTTTTTAAAAATCCGAGAAAAATATCCTGAGTAAAATTCTCATGCAAGACCATAAAGCTTAATTTTCCAAGATTTGTAATAGATGATATCATATTATATGAAAATCTGTTTCCTGTTCATTTAACAACGGGAGTTTTCCCTTTGACACCATAAGTTCTTCCCACGTTGTGATCTGATCTTAAACCCATTTCATCCCCCAAATATATTGTACCTTTCTCCTTTTTAGCTAGTTTTTTGATCATTGGGTATTCAACCTTAAACCACTTCTCAATAGCCTGTGAATGCTGTTCAATCGCAAGACGAGTTGATTTTTGAGGTGAAAAACCTCATTTATCTAAATATCTACCTACAGTGCATTTAGAAAGTTTTATATTAAATATTCGATGTATTAATAAAGAAACTGAATCGCGTGTCCATAAGAAAAAAGGCATTGATAATTGATCTGGGCAATAATCTGTAATAGTTTTCACAATTTGAGTACACTGCCATGGTTTAAGCTGAAATCCTTTTGGACAGCCTCGCTTACAAATTTTTAATCCTTTTTCTCCAGATTTATCATGTGCTTTCACCCATTTATAGACAGACCTCCTGCTTACACCTAACTGTTTGGATATGCTAGTTTTTTTAACTCCATTCAAAAACATATCCACAGCTTTACGTCGAAGCTCCCGTTGCATGACTGGATGTAAAAAACTGGCATCTTTTTTTCATATGCCTTATATACACTTAAATATATTTAAAGGGAACTAATTTTTGCTCCGAGTAATAGATGAATCGTAACAGTTCAGATCTATTCTGATTTAATTATGGATTGATGTTGTTATTGAAAAATGATATCTGAACTTTTATGATTCATCCGAGTTTTGCATCTGTTGCGAAGGTCAATAGCGTTACTTGAAAACAGAAATAGTTATCCAGTCTGACGGTAGAAAGTCAGGTCTATAGACTCCTTGAGAGTGAGTCACCGTCCATTCTTTGGGAGAAATAACGATTTTATGAGAATTGGTATTGAGGTAGGCTCCCCACCAACTAAAGGTAGAGTTTGCAATGATGGCATGGTCGCATTTGGCCATTAAATAGAGCTCTACATAGTCCTCTTCTTTGGGAAATACAGCTTTGCATGTAGGAAAATTCGAATAGAAAAAGTGCTTTGCGTAAGCCGGATCATCAGAAAATACCATGAATAAAGTTTCTTCAGGAAAGTAAGAGACTGCCTTCAAGTAATACTGTTTATAACGCTCTTGCCAAAGGCACATAAAATCATCTAAGAGCATGTAATCCCCTCTCCGCAGATGCATGCTTACAACGGATCCAGTGTGCTTTTGAACAAGCACCTGAAATCTTTGTTCGATATCATCTGCAAGAGAGGGGATAGGCTGAATAAATGATAAAATGCGATCTCGGTGATGATCAAAGTATTTGGGCGATTGCCAATATCCAACCAATTTAATAGAAGAACCTTCTAAGGCGATAGGTGAAAAGGTGTCTTTTAGCTCTATATAACGTAGAAAGTGGTCAAATGCGTGTTCTTGCTGCGTAGGAAGTTGTGTAAAAAGAGTCGACCAATATACGGGCCTTGGTGATAAAAAAGAAGGGGAGTTGGATAGACGAGGAAAAATAGGAGCGTAATCGTGATCCCAGGCTGTTGCAAGTGTGGTGGCAATTTGGAAGAGTTGATTGCCTAAGCCCCCTTGGATTTCACAGGAGAGCGTTTTTTCTCCAAAAACAAACGAAGAATAGAATAAAAGTAGTGGGGAATAGAATAGCATTAGGATGGATAAAAATTGCTTTTTTAACATAGGTTCCTCCTTTGAAAGCTACAGAAGCGGCTGCATCTCTTTAATTTTATCAATCCAATAAGGTGCGTATAATTTTTCTATATGCCAAGAGGTTTGGGTAAATTCTTCGTACTTTTTTGTGAGAAATTCTTCATTGATTTCGTTCCAGTCTTTTAGAATTAGAACAGGTAAGTCTTCATATAAAAAATCTAAGCTTGAAGTTTTTACAATAGGAAAGCTCCCCATTAGTAATGTTTCCCATGTTCTATGACAATCTAGACCATTCCCGTGAGGACTGATGACAAACTGTGATCCAGCAAGATCCATTAAATATTCAGACCAGAGTTTTACAGGTGAACAATAACAGTAGTGTTTGCCATAAAATAAATTAACAACTTCATTACGCGTCGCGGCGTTAGTGTGCGAGGCAATATTTAAATATAATAATTTATTTTTTTGAGTATCGATGACTTTTTGCTGAGCTGCCCTTATGATTGCAGTGTTTCCATGAGGCCAATGATTATTTGCCAAACCGATAGGGATAGGAAAAAATTTAGGGTGCTGGTAGGCAAGATCCGTGTTTTGCGCAAACCATGCGATCATCAGAGGGTCTTCAAGCATATATTTATATTGATTCGGGCAAGATAAATCACTGTTATGAGATATAAGAATATAGCGACATGTAATATGTGGGTGGACGATATTAAAAAAAAAATTCAAATGTTCTGTTTTCAAAAATATGATATCGCCCTCATTGATATTATTGACGTCGATAGGGAAACTCAATTCATCTATGACGTGCTGAGAAATGCTTCGGAATGTATCACCAGAGAGATAGGGAAAGCTTGAGGAGCGCGTGCCTTGTTGAGGGGGGTGAACGTATATTTGAGGTGGCACGAACACCTGTGTGTGTATTTCCATGCACAATAGGGAACAAAATAGTAAGAAAAGCATTACATTCTTTTTCATACTTATTGAACCCAGGAAACATGCCAGTGATGAATTGCAAATGACTGAGGTCTAATGTATTGTTCTATGGCCGCTCGAGCTCTTTCATAGCGGTGTCTATTCGGCCAGGGGTAAAAATATACTACAGGAAAAAGCACTATTTTATCGGGACATGCTGATAAATATTTTTGAAGGCAAAAAGTAAAGAGGTAGGGGCCAGTTCGACTCATGACACTCACAGGATCATTAGACCCTGGAGTATTATGCGCGATTTTTTCTATGCATTCTTGTAAAATTGGGTGCTCTGGTCTTGAACCAATGAGGCCATTATAAACTGTAAAAGGAGTATCATAAGCAATACCTGAAAAAAAATCACACACATGGTGTAATACATCAAATGGTTTTAAGCATTCAAAGTCAGTGTCAATATACAACCCACCAAACCGGTACAATATTTCATAACGTGCAATATCAGATTTTTCGCCGTAATTCACTGCAGCGTCATATTGCTTTTTATTGATCAAATTGAGATTTTCGATATCTTGCTCTTGCCACAAAATATATTGCCAGTCTGGATGTTGTTCTTGCCATGTTTTTTGAAAAGTTTTGCAGCGTTCGGGAAATGGGCTACCAAGCCAGATGTGGTGGATAATTTTGGGGATACGCGGCTCGGCTGAAATCTCTATATTGTTTATAATAAATTTATTATAACAATCCGATGCGTTTTTCCAGTTGACATCAGTAAGGGGTAAGGTAGGTGAATATTCGACTGCACCGACCATTGCTTGATTAAAATCAAGCCATGAATAATTATAAAATTCGTTTTCAGCTTTGAGGATACTGATATTCAGAAACAACATTAAAAAACAGATGTGTTTTGCAAAAAACTGCATCTTATGAGCCTTATATTCAGTTATTCAATAAAAACTATACTGAGAGTGCGTCAGTCTCAATACTTATTGAGTTCTCCAGACTACTTCCAAGTTTAAAGGAATGGTTGAAGGGCTAGTCAGAGGTGTTTCTGTTTGAATTTCAATGGAACGACCTTGGTCACTCAAATATGAACAGAAACGATTAAAGGGTAATGAGTTGGGTGTGAAGAAATTGTAAATCATATACCCATTTAACGCATAGTTTATTACCTTAGAAATGTATTCTTTTTGTTCGATTTCGTCAATTTCAGAGAAGGCGTAGTTACTGATTAATAAATCATAATCTTTTATTTCGGACACATGTGTGCTCTCCATAAATATCACGTTTTGCACAGCTAGCTCATTTAGGTATCGTCTACTCAAATCATTGCATGCAGGTAAGTCTATAATTGTGTATTTTTTAAACATCCCAAGAGATGCTAATGTTTTGCACTGCCCCCCATATCCTCCTCCAAGCTCTACAATATGCATATTGCTTAAATCGCCAAATTTTTCGATCAAATCGCCTGCAATTTTAATATATCTGAGTGTGGTTGGAGAAAACGTTCCATACTCGCCATAATTATAAACCATTGGATTTCCAATCGCATCATTTTCTCGGAATCCATCAAAATAAGGAAGTAGATGAGGATATTTTTCAACAATAACGTTTAAATACTGCAATCCGAGATCATAAGTCACGTGTTCTAAAATTTGCGTGTATATTGGGTTTCTTTTAAAATTGAAAAAAATCGCATCTTCTGTTGCAGCTTGTAAACAAAATGATGGATAAGAGGTTGATTCAGAAACACTCCCTCCTTCTAGAGATAAACAAAACAGAGCTGACGCTAGGAAAAGAAACTTTAATCGCATAATTTTTTTCACCCTTTTCATTTTTGTGAGAATTCTTCGAGGAAAGTCCCGCGAAAAACAACATTAAAAAATTAATTTTTTTATGTCAAAGATTGTTTTTTGCGGCTGCCTCAGGTTATGACAGAAGAGTGCAACGATTGATTGATGATTTTCATTGATTTAAATTCGCTTTTAGAATTATATCCAAGATTTTCCTTTAACGAAACGTCATAAAATTTTAAAGAATGATATCATGTGGAATCGATTTATTTTTATAAATCTTTTCATTTGTATGATCAACTTTCAATGGGTGAGTGCTGCAAACATCGGATTGCTCGTAAACAGCTACCGGAAATTACATTTCGTTTATCCCTCCTTTAATCGATTCTGCAAATAAATATTTTTCAGAAATTAAATGATAAAAAATTTTATATTATTTTCAGTTATACCAACATTATTACACAGCAAAGAGTATACTGGGGGAGAGATTATGGGACAATTGGGAAACCAATTGTTTATTATTGCTGCAACAATAAGTCTTGCATTAGATCATGGTGCTGAACCTTTATTTCCCGATTTAACAACGACTCAACGAGAAAATATTCCTGTTAATCGAGAACAAATTTTCTCACTAATTCCCTTAAATATGAATCTTGCTCCATTTCCATTAAACTATTGTTACCAAGAACCTTATTTCCACTATGCTAAAATCCCTTATCAACCTAATATGAAACTCTTTGGTTATTTTCAATCCGAAAAGTATTTTATCCATCAAAAAGAGAAAATATTACAATTATTTTCACCCTCAAAACAGATTATCGATTATTTAGAATCTAAATATGATGCACTTATACAAAACCCAGCTACTGTTGCTATTCATTATCGCTCTTACAAGAAAGAGGACCCTAATCATGATGTTTTCGCTGCATGTGATATGGAATATTATTTAAAAGCGATTTCTCAATTTCCGGAAAATTCTCTATTCATTGTATTTTCAAATGATATTGATTGGTGTAAATTTCATTTTAAAACATTTCACGTTCATTTATTTATATCGAAAACGAACCCCATTATCATGACATTTATCTTATGAGTCTTTGTAAGCATCAAATCATTTGCAATTCGAGTTTTTCTTGGTGGGGTGCATATCTTAATCTTAACCCAGATAAGATTGTTGTAGCTCCATTTAAATGGTTTAATCCTTGCTATATTACAGATACCCAAGATTTGCTTCCACCTGAGTGGTTAACATTTTGAACTGAGTACCCAAACTAATCATAAGTTATTAAAAACTAACAAATGTTCATGAAAACTTTAAAATAAACAAAAGGTAAGGGGACGCCGTCCTCTGTTATCCAGTTTATCGTATGTTGATCCGTGACAGGGACAAGCGTCTATTAAAAGGCGATAAATACGTTGAATTTTTAGAGTTATTCTCGATAAAAGGCATGGTTTTTAGATAGTGCTAAAATTTTCGGAGTGTAGCCTTTTTCCTCATAATCCGGGCACCAATATCCTCGAGGTAAAATAACAGGGGGTTCATGATCTATACAATAACGATTCCAATGACTTTCATCATGCCAGATTGCAATGATGCCTCGACTCAAATCATCGTCAATATTTTCCATGTTTGTTTTACAAATATCGAAGAAACGATCGTATGCCCCTCCATAAATTCCTCCGCAATAGTAATATTTTCCTTCTTGAGGTCCTATGGCCGCCTTAGATTGTGGGTTAGTCTCGTATGGCCCCCTAGAAAATTGATGAACAGCAGCAGTATGATCACTGATAATTTCATCCCCAACATCACCAACAAAAAGCATGTCGGCATCTATAGCAAAAATATAATCTTGTTCTTCGAAAATTTCTTTATTCGCATGATAGATGTGATACCTCATCATCGAATCATAGGGCCAACCTAATTTTTTTTGGAAAATGCAAATCGTGTTTTCTGGAGTTTGGTAATTTTGATCAGTAAATACAAAGTAGGTCACATGATGATTTTTGCAGAAATATTTTTGTGCTGATTCAATCAACGGATTCACAAATTGGATATAACGACCAGTTGCTACAATTGTCAATCCAATGTTCAAGCTTTTGGTCTCTTCTTGTCTACTTAACTTTGAAAAATTTTCAGTATATTTCGCTTCAGCAGAAGCAAAATAATTAAAAAAAAGACAGAGTAAAACCATTAATGATTGCATCTGAGTCATAAATATTTTTTTTGTATTCATAAAAGTTGTCTGTTCAGTTGAAGTTTACAAATTTTCTTCTTTTAGTCTTTGATATCGCGGATTATTTCTTAAATGCCAATCTAGCATTTGTTGGAGTAGTGCATTTGTTTTATTGTCGTTAATGGGATTGAAAGAATTATAGACATAAATCTTGCGCGAAATAAATTTATGCCTTTCTCCTGCCATTTCCAACATTGGAAACATGATTGCCATATCACAAGTCATTGGGACAAATTGACCATCATATAGAAAGTCTTCTAATTCGATTTTTTTAAAAAGCCAGGAATAAAAGGTTCGTAAATGAGAAGGACAACGATATTCGCGGAAGGCATTTCTTTTAATGACATCATCAGGCACAGGAATAGACCAATGTGATTCACCACGAGGGTATTCAATAAATGAGCCGTGAGTCAACCAAACTTTTTCTGATGAATAGATTGTATTTAGATCAGCAAGTACTTGGTCATCATAGAGCCAATCATCACCATCTAATTGAACGACAATTTCATCATCGTTACAAGAAAGAACTCCTCGATAATGATTGGCCATAGCCCCACATCGATTAAGATTATTGACAAGTGTAAAAAAATGTTTTTCATGATTGACTAAATCAATGAATGCTTGCGTGACCGTTGGAATGCTGCTGCTGAAATCAGTATCAAAATCAAGAATTTGATAATCAATTTCGCTTTTTTCTTTTAGATATATTTCTAGAGCATCTTTTAAACCGTCATTCGAAGCATCATTGATATAAATGACTCGATAATTATCATATTTTTGAGTAAGAACGGAGTCGAGATTGTTCTTATACCATTGAATATTATTGTATGAAGGAATGATCACTACTAAAGGTTTTTCAAAAACCTGCTCTGTAACAGTTGAGATATCATTTGAATGTAAAATTGACTTAAATGCAAAACAGAAGATAATCGTGAAAAATTGAAAACAGATCATCATAATTATCCTTAGTATAGCTGGGGTAGTGTAGTCTCAATATATTAAGATTTATTGAATAGGGCGCTATGAGGAGTAATCTATGAGACAACTAGCAGGAAGCTATCACAATAGCGGGATAAAA
>Ga0207067_10122_pt2 | contig 25102 bp, 22 predicted proteins | sample Alteio_BWMinCont_25_FD_153484 | JGI IMG/M metagenome (GOLD analysis project Ga0207067, IMG submission 153484) | Enriched cells from forest soil in Barre Woods Harvard Forest LTER site, Petersham, Massachusetts, United States -... | ecosystem: Environmental > Terrestrial > Soil > Temperate forest >...
GGCGAGCAGCGCTGAATGGCGCGGAGCCGGTGAATCCCGATACCTTGGAGCGGTTCGCGAAGCGCTTTGCGGACCACGGTTTTCGGCGCGAAGCACAATTGCCGGTGTACGGGCTTGCGGAGGCTTCTTTGGCGGTGACATTCCCGCCCCTGAATCGCGGGCCGCTCATCGATCGCATCGAACGCGAGGCCTTCACGGCAGAGGGCCGCGCCGTACCGGCACCTGCGGACGATCGGACGGCGATTGCTTTTGTTTCTTCCGGGAAGGCCGTGGCGCGGCACGAAGTGCGGATTGTGGACTCTAGCGGCAAGGAAGCGAGTGATCGGACCGAGGGTTTTCTGTGGTTTCGCGGAGCTTCGGCGACCAGCGGCTACTACCAAAACGCGGAGGCCACTGAAAAACTGTTCCCCATGGGACCGGCGTCGGGCGATGGCGAATTTGCGTGGGTCGATACCGGCGACCGCGCGTACCGTGTGGATGGGGAGATCTACGTCACCGGGCGCGTGAAGGACATCATCATCAAAGGCGGGCGGAATCTCTATCCGCACGAAGTCGAAGAATTGGCCGCGCGCGCGGAAGGAATTCGCAAGGGCTGCATCGTTGCCTTTGGGCTGCAGGATGAAGCGTCGGGCACAGAAAAGCTGATCGTGGTGGCGGAATCCCGGGAGCGCGAGGCCTCCCCACGCGCTGCGATTGTGGCGGCGGTGACGGAACAAGTTTCCAAAGGGCTGGGGTTGCCGCCGGACCGCGTCGAGCTCATACCGCCAGGGAGTATTCCAAAAACTTCGAGTGGAAAGTTGCGGCGCGAGGAAACCAAGCAACTTTACCTTGCTGGGAAATTGTCCGCCGGCAAGGCGCCGGCGTGGCTGCAGATCGCGCGGCTTGCTACGGCCGGCGCGGCGCGCACGGCAGGGGCGGAAATATGGTCCGGCGTGTTTGCTTCCGCCACAACTTGATCGGGCAGCCGCACACCAAACGCGGTCTCGAGCCGCGCAAGCAATTCCACGCGTTCCAGGCTGCCGAGCCCGAGGTCTCGGTCCAGCAGCGACGCACTGTTGAGCATCGGCAAAGCCCCGCGGCTGCCCAATTCCTCAAGCAGACCACGAATAACCTCAAGTACGCGTGCACGTAGTTCGGAGGCGTCGAGTTGTGCTGCCGGAGTGGCCACAGGTCACAGGCATGCCCGGAAGGGCGTTTGCTCTTCCGCCCGAGGCTACCACGCGGGGATGCCGTTGGCCATTACCGCGAGCGGCCCTCTGCTCGAAGAATTACGCGCCAGGAAAGGCATGCCAAGGATTCCAGGGTATGGATTACGCCTGGCCCTCGGTGATGATGAAACGGTAGTCTCCTGCCTGGAAGCGACGCTCGCTTGCGGCCCGATATTCCACACTTTGGTAGCAAGCCTTGGCCTCTTCGTAGCTAGGAAACTCGAGGATAATGATTTCTTCAGCTGCGGGCCCTTCCAGAACTTCATGACGCCCATGAATGGCGCGAAAAATAGCGGGGTGCTGATGAAAACTGGCCGGAGCTAGCTGAGAGTTTCTGTCGAATCGGCCAGCTTCGGCAAGAACTCTAGGTGCCATCCGCCCCAAGAATTACGCGTCAAAGCTACGCGCTCTTCTGCTTCACCTCGGCCGCGGCATAACCGCGCGGCATAAGCGTGGTCGATAGGTCCACGCCAGAAAGGTCCGCTCCGGTGAGGTCCGTCTCGCGGAGAATCGCCACGCCCATGTCCGCGCCGCTGAATTTCGCACCGTTCACGTTCGCCAGCCGCAAGTTCACATTTCGCAGATGCGCCCGATGAAAAATCGCATTCGAGAGGTCACAACGAAAAAACTCCACGCCGCTGGCTTGCGCTTCCGTCAGATCCGCGCCGGGCAGGATCGCTTCGGTCATGTCCGTGTTTCGCAAATCGGCCTTCTGAAGATTCGCGCCAGACAAGTCCGCGCCAGGCAGTTTTGCTTTTCGCAAGTTCGAACCCTGGAGGTTTGCGCTTCGCAGAATGGCCCCGCTCAAATTGACCCCCTCGAGATCGGCACGCGAAAGATCAGCACCAGCCAAGTCCGCTCGCGCCCCTCCTTCCTTCCCGCGAAAGAACCGCTCGTGCGACGCAAGAATCTCCGTCAACGGCTTGCCATGGTGTTGAATGCTTTTCGCTTTTCGCAGTCCCATAGTGTGCTTTCCACTCCTTCATCCAATGCCCTATTTTACCTGCTCTGTACCACCCTGACGAGTGCTTCCCAAATCTCGTGCCGCAAAGCGGCACACCGTAAGAACCCCCGCCGCCCACCGCTGTTTGTGGTAGCTTTCTAGAAATGCCCGGTCGCCCGGAATGTGAGCGTTGCTTTGAGGTCTAGAAAGATACTTTTTCTCCTGCTTGTGGCTCTTCTCATCGTGCCATCTTTCTCCTCGGCGGAGGCCTCTTCCCAGCTGGCCATAACCCACGTCACCGTCATCGATGCCACTGGCCGCCCGCCTCAGGCGGATCAGACCGTTCTGATCGAGGCCGGCCACATCACTCGGGTGGGCACGCGGGCAACGATCAAGGTTCCCAAAACCGCGCGCACCATCGACGCCTCCGGAAAATTCTTGCTCCCTGGCTTTTGGGACATGCATGTCCATCTCGCAGGCATCAACGCCGATCCCTCTTGGAGCCAACAGGTTCTTCTGCCCCTGCTTCTCGCCAACGGCATCACCGGCGTGCGAGACATGGGCGGTGATCTCGACACGCTCCTCTCCTGGCAGCGCGACGCCGAGTCCGGCACGCTCCTCGCGCCGCATATCGTTGCCGCGGGCCCTTTCCTTGCTGCCAGTGGCAAGAGAACTCCCGAGCAGTATCCCATCCACAACGCCGAGGAAGCCCGCGCTGCCGTCGATGACCTCAAAAAGCGCGGCGCGAATTTCATCAAAATCATTTCCATGCCCTCCCGCGAGGCCTTTTTCGCCGTCGCCGAAGAATCAAAAAAGCAAAACATTCCCTTCGTCGGCCACCTGCCCTTTGAAATCGGCGCCATCGAAGCCAGCGACGCCGGCATGCGCAGCATCGAACATTTTCTCTACAGCGCTTTTGCGCTGTCTTTTTCCTCGAAGGAAGCCGAGCTCCGTCCCCGCCTCGTCCAAGCCGAAAAAAAATGGCGACTCCCGCGCGTGGGAACAGATCGCCCACGAAGCCGACGCCACCTACAGCCCGGAAAAAGCCGCCGCGCTCATCCAAACCCTAAAGAAAAACGGGACTTGGGTCACGCCCACGCTCACCTCTCTGGACATCACCGCTCATCCTGAAGACTGGAAGAGCGACGACCCCCTGCTTGCATTTGTCCCGCCCGCGCTTAGGAGAGAGTGGCGCGACTCCATCGACGACCCGCAGATAAAGCAGCACGCCGCCTGGCTGGGACGTCAGGCCGCTAACGATTGGAAGCTAACCGGTGAACTACATCACGCCGGTGTGCCTCTCCTGGTCGGTTCGGACTCGCTCGATCCCTTCGTCATTCCCGGAGATAGTTTCCATCACGAACTCGCCGAGTTCGTTCGCGCTGGATTTACGCCCATGGAGGCATTACAGGCGGCGACCCGCGGTGCAGCACAGTTCCTTGGGCGCGACAAAGAATTCGGCACTGTCGAAACCAGCCATTCGGCCGACCTGGTTTTGCTGACTGCAAATCCATTAGAGAACATCGCTAACACGCGCAAGGTTTGGGCCGTAATCCGAAATGGCGGCTACTATGACCGCAACGCCCTTGATCGGTTGCTGGCAAGCGCGAAAGAGGCTGCCGCTGCTGTTTCCGAGAACAAGCCTTAGAACTGTGGTGCTGGTCTCAAGGTCATGAGAGCTGCTGACACAAAACGACGCCGAAGCAGGTTTCCGATCTGCTTGTGTTTGTGCTTCCTCGCCTCCCTCGTCGCTCGGCAGCGCTCTCCTGCCCAGGACCGCGAGCGTGGGGGCGAAATCGTCGCCAATCTCGCCGGGGGCCGCGTCATCGTGCACGTCGCTCGTGACATAATCGTGTTCGCGGCCATCGATCAGCCGGTCGAGCCTGACTCTATTCCGCCGCGTGTGTTAAGCATCGACCGCAGTCACATTGGAATTCTTTTGGGAGCCTCCGAGTGGCACCTTACCAGCGATCCTAAACCCGTGCGCCTGGACAAGGATTTTCCTCGCGTCCCGGGCAAGAACCCACACTATGCCAGCGATCCCGAGGAAGTGGCACCAGATCTGGATGTGATCGGTGTGGCGTTTCTAGAGCGTCTGCGCCCGCTGGTCTCCCAGCTTCACCACAAGATCGAATTCAAACCCGACGAAGCTCTCTTTGAAGTAGTCGTCATTGGGTTTGCGCCGGACGACTACGGCCCTGAAGTGTGGACCGTCGAATACCACATCCATCAGGAAGAGATCGCGACTCGCGGCGATTTTTGGCAGACGCGGCTCCTCCGGCCGCGCTTCACCCAGCTTTATCCTCCCGAAAAGCACGCCCCCAAAACGCTTGTGGAAATTCGCTATCCAGACACTGTTCCGGGGCCGACTCTACAGCAACTCATTCAGGGCAACGATCCAGAGATTGAAAAACTGTCGCGCGGCGAACCAAAATTCCTAAAAGTTTGGGAGAGCATCGACCGCGGCCAGGCCAACAAGGTGGCCCCGGAGGCCGCCACGGATTTTCTCCGTGCGGTGTTGCCGCTTATCGCTGAGAAAGCTAGTTTCATCCTAGGTACTATGACCGAGGGCGGCTTTGATTGGGTGGTTCCACCAGACGAGCCAGTTGAGAAGGCCAAAGAAGACAAGAACCAGCCGCCGGATGCGCCCACGTTGCACCGCAAGCCCAAGCCATAAATCCCCATTAAAAGTTAGTTAGGCCAGCTTTTCGATACCGTCGCCCCGGCGGATGACTCCGCCTTTGACAATGCGAGCATCCCGCGCCTGCCGCGGATTTCTTTGCGCAGGCCCGGCCGCAAATCTTCTATCTGACCGCAGGGCGTACAAGCCATGGTAAAACCTCGAGCAGCACCGCCTCGGAGGGATTCGCCCGGCTTCGGAGCTTTAACGTTGAGCCCTTCCGTGGTGATGTTCTCCCGGATCATTGCTGGACCGAGTTCCCGCGCATCCAGTGTTTCCCGGTCCACCAGCAAAACCTGGCGCTTTCCTCCCGGCTGGGCATGCGCGCAGTTCTCGAACCCCACCTCTTCTAGCGCGGCGACCTCTGGCAGCTCCTCCATGGGTAAACCCCGTTTTGGCGCACGGAAGAGTCCTAACACATGCGGCGTGGCCTAGTCTCCGGCGGCCTGGACGCGGCCCACGTGTTCGCCAATGTCCTTGCGATAGTGCATTCCTGCGAAATGGATTTGCTCCGAGGCCCGATAGGCCAGATCCAGCGCCGCAGCCAGAGAGTCTGCCGCCGCCGTCACACCCAAAACGCGACCGCCGCTGGTCACCAGAGAGTTGCGTTCGCGCTGCGTTCCAGCGTGAAAAACATTCACACCGGTATCTACTACTGAAGGGGTTAGTCCATCGATATTCTTCCCAATTTCGAATTTTCCAGGATATCCACCGGAAGCCAGCACTACGCACACGCTGGCACCCTTCTTCCATTGCAGTTTTGTGGGATCTAGCTGCTTGGCCGCCACATCCGCTAGGACCTCAGCGAGGTCGAAATCCATCCGCGCCACAATCGCCTGTGCTTCTGGGTCGCCTAACCTGCAATTAAACTCCAGCACCTTGGGTCCATCCTTGGTCAGCATCAGCCCAATATACAGGAAGCCCTGGTAAGGCAGGCCCTCATTGGCCAGGCCCCGGAGGGTGGGTTCCACAATCGTGGAAATCACGGCGTCACGCAAACCAACCGTCAAAAGCTCGTCCGAAGAATAGGCTCCCATGCCACCGGTATTAGGCCCCTGGTTGCCGTCAAAGACCCGCTTGTGATCGCGCGTCGGCACCATGGGGGCATACCGTTCGCCGTCGGTCAGAATGATGAAAGACAGCTCCTCACCCTCGAGCGTCTCCTCCAACAGAACGCGGCGCCCGCCAGGCCCAAGCAGGTTTTTCTCCATCACGTTTTCAAGGAATTGCCGGGCAGATTGCGGATCCGGCGGCAGGACCACGCCTTTGCCCGCGCACAACCCATCGGCCTTGATCACCAGCGGCCATAGCACGCCACTCAGCGCAGCATACGCATCGCGAGCCGAGTCATAAGCGCCATACATTTTCGCCGTCGGAATTCTGTGCCGAAGCAGAAACTCCTTCGAAAAAATCTTGCTGCCTTCAAGCTGCGCCGCCTGCCGCGAAGGCCCCACAATGGACCAGTTTCGCTCGGCAAACGCGTCCGAAATCCCGTTCACCAGCGGCAATTCCGGTCCCACGACGGTTAGATCCGGACGAATTTTTCCCGCCAGCGCCACCAGCGCCTGAACGTCTCCTGGGTCCACCTGAAGGCACTCCACGTCATCGGCGATTCCTCCGTTCCCCGGCGCGCACAAGATTTTCTCCACGCACGAGCTCTGCTTCAGCTTCCAGACCAGCGCATGCTCGCGACCTCCGCCGCCAATCACCAAAATCTTCATCCGCAAGGCCTCCGGAAGAACTCCTCTCGAACGATAGTCGCCCGGTAGAGAGGTGTCAACGTGCCGCGCTTGTTCTCGGTTATTTCCCCGGCGCGCTGTCTCTGCCGCGCATTTTGCTCCCATGTTTTTCAACGGCGGATATAGGCATTTAGTTTGTCGTAGCGTAAGCCGCAATCTTTACTTATTCGAGTATTGCTCAGTCATTTCCCGTGCGTCCCCGACAACAGCCTTCAGACTGAATGTAGCGAGGGGCTCATCCCCGAGTCGGTTGTGACGCGAAAGGACTGTGAATGTTACTCCTACCCCTCCGCCACGAAAACATGCAGGGGCGCCGCTGGCCGATCGTCACGTTCGCGCTTATTGCCCTTAATATCATCGCTTTCCTTGGCACCCACGGGACCATCGAGGCCCAGCAGGCGCTAACTCCCGAGCGCATCGAGGTGCGCAAACATCTCATCTACCTTGCTGCGATGCACCCGGAACTGAAAATCGGTGACGATGCGCACAAATTTGTCGCGCCGATTGCCGACAAGTATCCAGCTGACTGGAAAGAACTGGCCTCACCTGACCGCAAGCCGGAAGACGCGTGGGATGCCAATATCCGCCAAGTCGACGATCCCGCGGAACTGCAAGCGGAGATGGACAGCCTCTCGGAGAGATTTCGCGACTTCGAGCGAAACACGTTTTTGGCTCGCTATGGCTTTGTGCCCGCCCACCCCACGGCCATCTCCTACCTCAGCTGCAATTTCCTTCACGTCGGTTGGCTCCATCTTATCGGCAACATGTGGTTTCTCTGGCTTGCCGGGTTTATTCTCGAAGACAACTGGGGACGCGCCATCTATCTGATCTTTTACCTCCTCGCCGGTGCGGTAGCGGCCCAGATTCATGCTTGGTTCAATCCCGGCAGCCTTGTGCCCATGCTGGGTGCGTCGGGGGCCGTGGCCGCCCTGATGGGTGCCTTCCTGGTCCGTTTCCCCAAGCTGAAGATTGAAATGTTCTACTGGATCTTTGTTGTCCGCGGACGTTTCAAAGCTCCTGCCATTTGGCTCCTGCCCCTCTGGGGTCTGATGGAAGTATTCTATGGTTCCATGTCTCGCCAGTCTTCCGGCGTCGCTCATTGGGCGCACGTAGGCGGATTCGCTTTCGGCATGCTTGGCGCGCTCATTCTTTCTCGCTCTGGACTTGAACACAAGGTGAGCTCGGCGATTGAGGAGAAGGTGACCTGGACAGCAGATCCTGCCATCGTACAGGCGACCGAAGCCATCGACCAAGGCAAGCCAGAGGAAGCCATCAGGAAGCTTCAGGAACACGTGGCCGCAAAACCTGACTCTCCCGACGCTCTGGTGCTGCTCCAGCAGCTTCACTGGCGACAGGGAAACCCGGCGGGCCACCAGGAGGCCACCATCAAGCTTTGCCAGCTCCATTTGAAGAAACAGGATGCCGAAGCCGCTTGGCAAGACTACGAAGAGTTCCAAAATGCCGGCGGCCTGCACCTGCCAGCGGCAACCTGGCTCGAACTGTGCCGCTCTCTGGAAGGCCAGCTGAACTTTGACCGCGCGGTCACGGAGTATGACAAGCTTCGAACTGCCTATCCGAAGGACAGGCAATCGCTGCTCGCCCTGATGGCCGCGGGAAGGCTTTCTCTCAAAAAGCTGGGTCGTCCCGCGGAAGCCCTCCATTTTTACCTTGCTGCTTCGGCTTCCGCCGTTCCGCACCTCGATTGGGAAGCCAACATCCAGGCGGGCATCAAAGAGGCTAGCGCCACACTCTCGCCATCGGCGGTCAGCACCGGCTAGGCAGGACCTGGCCATCTTGTAGCTGAGAGATTAATATATATATTAGTAACTAAGATGGCTGGCGTCGTGAGTCGTAGGGCCGCTTGATTGGTTCTGGCGGAGTTCGGAAGCCGCCGTCTAGGACTGACCAACGGCCCGAATCGGAATGGTCACACCGGAGGCTGCGTCCGAAGAGGCCAGCATGTGGCATCGGCCGTCAAAGATTCCGCCCGGATCGATGACCATGCAGGGCGAATGCACTTCGCCCGTAACTACGCCCTTGGCCTGAATTTCCACGCGTCCCTTCGCGAAGATCACTCCGTCGAACCGCCCGGAGATCACCACGCGGTTTCCTTCAATCTGTCCTTCGACTTTGGCGCCTTCGCCCAGAACCACGGTCTGCTCGGAAATGATATTTCCGCGCACATTGCCGTTGATGCGAAACGTCCCGGTGAGCTGCAGCGTGCCTTCGAGGGTCACGCCTTGATCAATAAATCCGGTCCACTCTTCGCTCACACCGTTCTTCGAGGAACCGGGCCACTTCCAAGCCATGAAGTTTCTCCTAGAGAGATTCTCTTACTCTTAACCTCCGTCGCGCGCAAGTCAACGCATCGCGCATAGAGAGTTGTCCAAAGGATACGGTTGAACCACCGTACAGGGCCGATTCTCGAGAGAGGTTTGACTCTACTTCATCAAGCGATCGTAAATTCCCATCAACTGAGCGTCGTTGTAGTATTCCAGCACGAGCCGCCCGGACCTCGTCTTGGTCTTCTCGCGAAGGAGAATCTTGGTCCCCAGGTGCCGCTGCAGTTCATCGATCGCAGCCCGAATGTTCGCGTCCACATGAATTTCCGCCGCAGGGCTCGCTGCTCGTGAACGCCGCGACGCCAACCGTTCAATTTGCCGTACCGTCAAGCCGCCGCGCGAGGCCCGTTGCGCATAACGCATCCGCAGCGGCGCGTCCGCCACAGCCAAGAGCGCTCGCCCGTGCCCAGCGGTGAGCTTACCTTCTTCAATCCAGTCTTGAATCGTTGGCTCAAGCTTTAGCAATCGGATCGAGTTAGCCACCGTAGCACGATCTTTCCCGGTTCGTTCCGCTACGGCTTCCTGGGTAAGCTGGAATTCATCCATCAGTCTTTCAAACGCCCGTGCAGCCTCGATAGCGTTCAAATCCTCGCGCTGGATGTTTTCGACCAGCGTCATTTCCAAAGCGAGTTCGTCGGGAACCTGTCGCACAATGGCAGAAACCTTGGTCAGCCCGGCACGTTGCGCGGCCCTCCAGCGCCGCTCCCCGGCGATTAGCTGAAAACGGCTTCCGATTGGCCGAATCACCAAGGGCTGAATGATTCCGCTGGACTTAATCGATCGCGCCAATTCGTCCAGAGCTTCTTCACGGAATCGCGTGCGCGGTTGATAAGGGCTTGGCTCAATCAAATCAATGTCGATTTCCAGCGGCCCGGCATAGGTCCCCTCCCGCGCAGGTGCAGCCGCAGCTGCGCTCGTACCGGTTGCGTGAGGCTGGACTGTCGACGTCGGCGGTGCGGGAACCTGCGGTTCAGGCTCCCGAATGAGCGCTCCGAGCCCCCGTCCCAGTGCGTTTCGCGTCATTGGCAATGACCTCCTGGGCGAGTTGCGTATAGCCCTCCGCCCCTTTGCTGTGAATGTCGTAAAAAATGATCGGTTTTCCGAAACTTGGCGCTTCAGCAAGTCTTACGTTTCGCGGAATAACGCTCTGAAAGACCTGCCCTCCAAAAAAACTGCGCAAATCTGTAGCCACTTGCCTTGATAAAGTGGTTCGCTCGTCGAACATGGTAAGAAGGATACCTTCGATTTCCAGGCTGGGATTCAACGTGCGGCGAATTCGCATCAAGGTATCCAGTAGTTCAGAGACGCCCTCCAATGCTAAGTATTCGCATTGAATCGGCACCAGGACCGCATTGGCGGAGACCAGCGCGTTCAAGGTCAATAGATCCAGGGCTGGCGGGCAATCCACGATAATAAACTTGTAGCGATCGCGAATCTCGTTCAAAACAGCCTGAAGCCGGTATTCGCGATTTTCCGCCACGACCAGCTCAACGGCGGCTCCGGCAAGGTTTTTGTCGGCGGGTACGACATCCAAGCCATCGACTTGTGACTTCTGGACGATTTTGTCGAAAGGCTCATTCAAAATCAGGCACTGATACAAGGTCCTGCGAGATGGATCCTTTGGAAATCCGATCGCGGCCGTGGCATTGGCCTGTGAATCGCAATCTACCAGCAGTGTCGACTGTTCAGAGGCAGCGAGGCAAGCCGCTAGATTTACCGCGGTGGTTGTCTTTCCGACCCCACCCTTTTGATTTGCAACAGCAATAATCCTCGCCAAAAGCCCCCCAAGTCGCGGAAGTTAGCAGAGTTGCGCAAAGGATGCAACTTGTTTCACGTGGAACGTCGGCGCGCTGGATTTTCGCTGGAACGTTCCACGTGGAACAATTGCGCCGCCGTCTATCGCGTCGCGACCTTGTTCCACGTGGAACTATTTCCCACTTGAAATCCATCCAAAGCAAGCCATCGCGACAATTCCGAACTCCAATTGTTCCACGTGGAACTCTCCCCGGAGGTCCCTGCTTTCAGTTCTCCCGAGGCTGGTACGGGTGGGGATGGCGTCGGGGAGTTCGCTATCAAGAGGCATGTTCCACGTGGAACACCCCTGCGAGGCCGCATGCTTCCATTGCGAAATACCACACGGCTCAGAGGAAAAACACACCAATATGCCAACGTACTCCTTCTAAGAAACCGCTAAGCACACTTGGAAGTCTGGTTAAAACCGCGAGGAGTTGTGAGCGAAGTTCAGAAACCCAGAGGGTCAGAAACCCAGAAGACGTTGGAAGTCCTTATCTTTCAAGTGGTTCGGCCCCACAGACTCAGCTCTTTCTCGTCCCCACGAGCAGATACCGCCGCAAAGAGTGGGGCACAGGGATCGGTTCCCGCCATTCCCAGTCCACCCCGCGCCGCGCCTCGTCCAGATCCCGGCCCCCGATCCACAAGATAACTTGTTTGGCTGCAACACGTTCCGAGGCAGCCCAAGTCAGAAGCGGTAGAAACTCTCCTACCGCGCGCGAGCACACATAATCCAGGGGCATGACCTCCTCGCCCAGCTCCTCATAGCGGCCGACCAGCACGCGAGTGTTTGGAAGTTCAATGTTTCTAAGCACTTCCGCCAAAAACGTGGCCTTCTTCATATTCGATTCCACAAGCATGGTCTCGAGCTCTGGGCGCACAATTTTGAGCGGAATACCGGGAAATCCGGCCCCGGAGCCAACGTCGGCGAGCCGACCGTTTTCCACAGGCACGGCCACCGCGGCAAACATGCATTCGCAGAAATGACGATATAGTATTTCCAGGGGGTCGCGGATCGCGGTCAGATTTATCTTCTCGTTCCAGGCCAGCAAAAGCTTCATATATTGTTGAATATAAATGATTTGCTGTTCGTTTACCTGCAGCTGGAATTCGCCGAGCGCGCGGCGAATGGTCGCTGCTGATAGCAGCACTGGGCTTTGTGTTGTCATAAGAGTAAATAGAACCCTAGGTTCTGTGAATTTCTTCTCCGCGTGCCGGTACCACTCTGACAAGGTACTTCGGCCCGGCCACTCCGGCCACCGCGTCCACGGCAAAATGCCACAGCATCACCGGAACCAGTCCATCGTACAGGATTCGCGCCGTTCCGAACACTGTGCCGATGACCAGGGTGCTCACAATCCCTCCGCGTCCCTGATAGAGGTGCGCTAACGCAAAGAGAATGGAGGACGATAACACCACACCCCAAACGGGCAGACCGGCCCTGATCAAGGCCGCCATGGCAAAGCCGCGGTACAGGAACTCCTCGCACAACCCCGCCGTCACCGCCAACCCCAAATAGGGAAGCAACTCCACCCGCGATTGAGGCAAGATGCGCTGGGCCAGCTCCTCGAGGAACTTCCGCGCTTTTTCCGAAGACCGTCCCATCCGCCGCAAATTGAACCATTGCAATGTTCCCAAAGTCGCGGCGCCGACAATGGCGGTGATCAGGATTCGCCAGCGCCCATGCACCACCAGACCCAACTGATCGGCAGTCAATCCCCGTGCCCAGGCCCGCCAAGCGACTACCCCGACGGCCAGCCACTGAAACCCGATCGTCGAGGCATAAAGCGAAAGCCGCTCCCGCCTCCCCATCTGTGGAATAGTCATCAGCTTTTCTAACCGCGACCGGCCGCGCAGCGGCAAGAGCACTCCGAGCGCAATAAAGATGAGCCAGAAGTCCCAGGGCATGCGGCGATCAGACCACGTTCAGCGAGCTCGGCGCAACTCGGAACGACCAGCTCTGGCTCCCTCTCGCCGTGGTACCACCGTAAACGCCCGATCGCTATAATGGTCTAGCGAACCAGCGAGGTGCATTCTTGGCTTCACCAGTGAAACTCACATCCATGGCCAAAGCAGCGGGCTGCGCGGCAAAATTGAATCCCGCGACACTTGACGCCGTCCTGCGCAAGCTTCCGCGACAAACGGATCGGAATGTTCTCGTCGGTTTCGACACCAACGACGACGCCGGAATCTATTTGATCAACGAAAGCCTCGCACTGGTCCAGACGGTGGATTTTTTCACGCCCATCGTGGACGATCCTTTTCTGTTCGGCCAGATCGCCGCTGCCAACTCTCTGAGCGACGTCTATGCTATGGGCGGCCGGCCGGTCTCCTCCTTGTCCATCGTCGGCTTTCCAGAAAAGGGCGACCCGGAAATCCTCGAACAAATCATTCGCGGCGGCCTCGCCAAAATGAACGAAGCCAAGTGCAGCGTGATCGGCGGCCACTCGATCCGCAATGAGGACATGCTCTTCGGCTATGCGGTTACTGGTGTGATTCATCCGCATCGCGTTTGGCGCAACGTGGGCGCCAAGGCTGGGGACGTGTTGCTATTCACAAAGCCGCTCGGCACCGGGGTCATCACTACGGCGCTGAAAAAAGATCGCGCCTCGGCGGAATCACTGGCCGCCGTCGTAGCTGCCATGAGCACTCTCAATGCCGCCGCCGCTGCGGCCCTCGAGGAACTGGAGGAAAAGTCCGAAGCCAGAAAACCCATTCACGCGGTCACTGACGTGACCGGCTTCAGTCTCCTCGGTCACGCTCGAGAGATGGCCCTCGGCGATCCCGCACATGGCCTCGAGCCGGTCTCCCTCGAAATCGATCACGCATCCTTCTGCTATTTTCCAGGCGCCGTCGCAGCCGCCCGCGAAGGCCATCTTTCCGGGGGCCTCAGAAACAATCGCGCCTTCGTCGGCGAATGCGCAAGGTTCGAACCGAGCGTCCCCCCCGAATATCAGGATCTTCTCTTCGATCCGCAGACCTCCGGCGGTTTGCTCGTCGCCCTAGCCCCGGACCACGCGGATTCCGCCCTGGCAGCCTTCGCGCGGCGTGGCGTCCAAGCGCACCGCGTTGGCCGCGTTCTTTTGAAAACCTCTCCCTTGATCAGAGTGCTTTGAAACTGTGGGTTTTTCTGGCCGTATCACCGGAAGGAATGCCACGGCTCCCTGGAAAGGCGGCGTCTAGAAAAAACGAATGGACACCATCACGCACGGCATCGCCGGCGCATTAATCAGCAAAGCAGTCTTCGGTGGCGAAGACATGTTTCGATCTGCTCCCATGAATCGCGCCCGCATCCTTACTTGGTCGCTCATGCTCGGCGCGATCTTTCCTGATTCCGACATATTTCGCGAATGGTTCTCAAGCAATCCACTGCTCGTCCTCACCTGGCATCGCAGCATCACGCATTCTCTCGTCTGCATGCCGTTCTTCGCCTTATTTCTCGCCGCTGTGACGCGTCGGTTCCTACGCTGGCGCAAATGGGACGCGCCATCGTTTCTGGCTTTAGCCGGAATCTATGCCATCGGCATCCTCAGCCACATTTTTCTCGACCTCGTTACCAGTTTTGGCACCATGATCTGGTCGCCGCTCGCGTGGTCCCGCCCCGCCTGGGATCTGATTTTTATCATCGACTTCACCTTCACCGCGCTTCTGCTGTGTCCGCAAATACTCGCCTGGGTTTACCGGCAGTCGGAAGGCCTGAGGAATCGCGCGATCATCACCTGGTCCGTGCTCGCGCTAGCTTCGCTTGGTGTCGCCGCACTACTAAAAAATGTCGGCGCGCCGATCTCTGTCGAAACGGCCGTCACCATCATCATGCTTTTCGCGGCGTTTTTTCTCCTCCCCGCCACGCGTGGCACGGGACTGCGCGTCCGCTACGCCACATGGAATCGCGCAGGCCTGCTAGCCGCGATGCTCTATGTCGTTGCCGCCCTCTACGCCCAGCGCGCCGCTCTCGACCGCGTCAGACAATTCGCTTCGCTTTTCCAGCTTCAAGTGGAATCCCTTGGCGCGCTACCTTTTCCCCCCTCGCTCTGGCATTGGGACGGCCTGGTCAGCACGGCCCACGGCGTCTATGAAGTCCGTCTCGATCTCAGCGAAGCAAGGTCCCATGCGTCCATCGAGCATCGCTACTACCCCGACGCCATTCCCAATCCGTATATCGACCGAGCCAAGCGCCTGCCCGAGGTGCAGACCGTTTTGTGGTTCTCGCGTTTTCCGGTCACTCGCTTTCACAAGGAAGGCAGCGATGCCATCGTGGAGATTTACGACGCGCGATTTCCGCAAGTGCGCAGAGATCGCCCTGCATCCTTTACCTACCGCGTAAAAATGGATGAATCCGGCGCAGTCCTTTCGCAGGGGTGGGAGAGGGAATAAACGGTGCTGCTCTCGGGCCACTCGAGAGGTGCGTGAAACTACTTGGCTTTGCTTGGATGGATCACCACTTGGCGCTCTTCGCCCATACCCACGCTCTCGGTGCGCACTCCAGGCATTTCTTTCAGCGCCAAATGCACAATGCGCCGCTCGCGCGAGGACATCGGATTCAAGCGGAACGGCTGGTGCGAGCTCTGCACGCGTTCCGCCGCCACCCGCGCGGTCATACGCAACTCTTCAAAGCGCAAAGCGCGATACCCGCCGCTGTCCAGATGAATTTTTTCGTGGTAGCCAGGTTCGAGCCGCAGCGCGCGAAACGCCAGGTGCTCAAAGGCTTTTAGAACTTCTCCGTTGCGCTCCAACAGAATCTCTTTGTCCCGACCGTCGAGATCGGCAATCACTTCTGCGTCGCCCGAAGCGTCCACCGCGGAGGGCTCGACCGCCCGAACAACGATCTTCAGGTCCAGCCCAGATACGCGCACGATCTCTTCCAGAAACCGCCGCAAAGCCTCAGCCGCCGCCTGGCGGTCGAGCTTGCCATCTCGGATAAGGTCCTGTCCCATGGATCTCCGTTCGTACCCCGGTGCTGCTGGCCCGCTCGAGGCGATCTTTGTAAGGATTCCTATTTCTTTCCGCGCGTGATCTGTTTCGCGGCTGCCGGCGCCGGATGCGTGCGGTTCAAATACCACTGTTGCGCGATACCGACCAGGCTGCTGGTGAGAATATACAACGCGAGTCCGCTCGAAAACGGGAAAATAATGAAGCTGCCCGAGAACATGATGGGCATGATCTTCATCATCTGCTGCTGCTGCGGATCGGCCGCCGTCATGGGCGTCATCTTGGATACCAGGTACATCGAAACGCCCACCACGACCGGCAAAATGTAATAAGGATCTTTGGCAGCCAGGTCATTAATCCACAGCCACTGCGCATGCCGCAATTCGATGGCTCCACGAAGCGCGCTATTCAACCCGAACCAGATGGGCATCTGCAGAAACATTTGGAAACAGCCGCCCACGGGGTTGATCCCTTCGCGGCTGTAAATCGCCATCACTTCCTTGTTCATCTCCTGCTTCTTCGGGTCGTTCAGCTTGTACTTCTTGTATCTTTCCTGAATCGCTTTGATTTCCGGCGCGACGCGCTGCATCTTCAGCGTCGTTTTGTAGCTGGAAATTCGCAATGGGAAAAGCAGCATGTTAATGACCAGCGTCAAAACGATGATGGCCCAGCCATAGCCGTGGATGTATTTGTGCAGCCACTTGAGCCCGTGGAACAGCGGCTCCGCTATGAACTCGAGAAATCCAAAGTTCACCAAGGATTGCAGCGGTGGCTTCAGCGCTTTCAAGTCGTCGTAATCTTTCGGCCCAACGTACACGCGCAAGGCCATCGGCCCGGATGACGTGGTCGCCGCCACCTCCGAAACCGGTTCTGGCTCTTCTTTCCCTTCCCTCTGGACAGTGCGCATCACTTTCCAGTAACGCGTTTCCATCGATCCGGAAGCGATACCGTTGGCCGGAAGAAATGCCGCGGCAAAATAACGGTCTTCAATCCCTGCAAAATCCTTGCCGCCCATCCAAAGGCCCGGGCCCCATTTTTCGGGACCTTCAAGCTTTTTGTAGGGCAAATCCGTCAGCTTGCCGCCTTCAGAGTAAAACGCGAACACCGTATCGACAGGCACCGGGTTTTGCACCGTCAAATCCCCGAACCCTCCCAGCCACGCCAAGCCCGCTTTGATGGGCATGCCGTTGAACTTGACGGTCGTTTCCACGCGCACCACATAGGAATGATCAAATTGAAAATTCTTAGTGACCTCCAAGTGTCCATCGCTCCAGGTCAACTGCAAGTCCGCCGGAGCCGACAGTGGACCGGCCGGCAGACCTGCGTAACGCGCCGCCAGGTCTCCTGCGTGCGCCGCCGGCTCGGGCATCCCGGCCACGTACAACGCGGAATTGGCCTGAGCTTCCAGTTGCCCGTCATCAAGCACCAGCGCGAATGGCCACCCGCCGACCTGCGCCGCCGCTTCCGGATGCACCACATCCAGCACGCGCTGCGGCTTCGAATCGTCCATGTACTTCTTCAGCTGCCAGCTCTTCACCACCGCGCCGCGGTTCGAAATCTCCACGCGGTAGAGTCCGTTTTCGACGACAATGGTGCGCTCTTCGGCATCGGCCTTCGGCGTCATCGCCGCTGCGTTTGAGGGTGCAATTCCCGTAGCGACTCCCGCGAGCGTCGACGCGTTAGATCTGCTAGCGGAAGAAACGGAAGCCGTCGCCGGAGTTGCCGCCGCTGGCGCGGTTATCGCCGTCTTGTTGGTCTGCGGAAAATTCGCCGGCGGCTTCGGCGCAAAAAACTTGGCCCACAGCAAAATTACTGCCATCGAAAGAATCGACGCAATCAGAATGCGTATCTCTGAAGAAAGCTCTTTTTTCTTTTGCGGCTCGCTCAAGACTGTGCCTCTCTGCCAATGTCAGCGGCCTGGCCCGCGTCTTGCCGCCCTCCGCCGCTCTCTGAGCCCGCCGCGCCGCTCTTCTCCGGCACCGGATCGTAACCAAACTTGCGCGACAAAGGCTGGCACCGCAGCAACCGCCGGAACCCCATCCACGACCCCCGCATCACCCCAAACCGTTCGATGGCTTCATACGCATACCTCGAGCACGTCGGCTCGAACCGGCAACTCCCCGCAAACAAAATCGAAAAGTACACCTTATAAATACGCAGCGCCGCGAGCGCCGCTTTCACACCAGCGGATTGGTTCCCAGCGGCTGCGGGGGCGGAGCCGGCCCGGCCCTCTCCGGTACCGGCGGCGACTGCCGCTCCCGGTGGGACAGACTTCAGTCTGTGCTCTGCTCTGGCTTCCTCTGTGCTGCTCATATTCATCGGTGGATTCACACGTTGTTCATCAACCGCACTAAATCCCCCGCCAGCCCCGCGAACTCCGCCCGCCCCACGCTGCTTTTCGGATGAATCACGATGTCCCATCCCACAGGAATCTCCAAGCGATGGCAGCGCACGATTTCTCGCATTCGCCGCCGCATGCGATTGCGCACCACCGCCCCGCCCAAGGCCTTTTTGATGCTGAAGCCGAAGCGGCTCACCGGCAATTGGTTGGCGCGAAAGAAAGCTGTGAAATGGGAACTGGATCGGCGCTTCCCGGCGCGGTACACGGCATCAAACTCTCCGCGTCGCACCAGCCGTGCCTCGCGCGGAAACTCCAAACCCACAGGACTACTCGGGCGTGAGGCGATGGCGTCCCTTCTTGCGGCGGGCCGCCAGAACCCTGCGGCCGCCTACGGTCTTCATGCGCGCGCGGAATCCGTGCGTCTTCGCGCGGCGTCGTTTCCGCGGTTGAAATGTGCGCTTTGGCAAAGCAATCCCCCCTTTAGCTGCCTGGCCGCAGGTTTAAGAAGATGCGGCCGTTTGTCCCTGTAAACACAAAGCGACTGTCAAGCCGCTCAAGCGACAGGTATTGAATTTATTAGTGTAGTCGAGCCGCGCGCACAGGGTCAAGAAAACCAGTTGAAGCAGAAAGTCCAGTTGTTCGCACCAGCCATCGGTCCTAAGCTATTCAAAGTATGGGCTCGGCCGACGAATGCCACGAGTGCCGCGCGATCGCTCAAGATCTGAGAGACGCGTATGCCGATGCTTGGGCGTGTAGCGATCAGGCTGTCCGGGATGCTTGGCTTGCCACCCGCAAGATGATCGGAGGAACTGAAGAGGACGCCCAGCGGGCTGAGGAATTGCTAAAAGCCTTACCTCCGGCAGCAAGGTATGGCGCGCGTATCCCGCAGTGGTTATCTCCGGACAACCCAAAGTACCGCGAAGCTCTCCTAAATATGTTCCTGCACTTTGCCCGCACCGGCCATAGGGTGCCGAGCCCTGACTTCCCCTGGTGACCGAGCGCCGCATACTAAATTCGTCCGAGCGGGCTTATTGCCCCTCGAAGCTCTCGCTGTCCTCGTGGCTTCCAAGCTCAGGCAAGACTCTTGGTATGACGATACTCATCGTACGCCGCCAAGTAGCGGTCCACATCCTTCCGCAGCAAATAATACGGTGTAGAGAGCCGTATCTTTGACGGCGCCCCACCCCGAATGCGGATCTTCTTTTCCTTCCACATCCACGTCTCCAGCTCTGCAATCTGTATCGGCGGCACGTTCACCGACGCAATCGCGCACCGCAGCGCCGGGTCCGGCGACGTCCACGACTCCGCTCCCCGCTTCACCATCTCCTGCAAAATATAATCCGCCATCATCCGATGCCGCCGCTCGATCCGTGCGATCCCAATCGAATTCGCCAGCTCCACGGCCGCTCGCAGTCCGTAAATAATCGGCACGTTCGAGCTGCCAATCTGCTGAAATCGCAGCGCGCGCAGTTTCGGGTCGTCCCATCCTCCAGTCACAATCGTGTTCCAAATCCGGTCAATCACTTCATCACGCACAAACAGAAATCCCGATCCTTTTGGCGCTTGCAGCCATTTGTGCGGGCTGGACGAATACATGTCGCAACCCAATTCCTTTATATTCAGCTTCATCATGCCAATCACGTGCGCTCCGTCCACCGCGTTCAAGATCCCTTTCGAACGTGCCAGCGCGCAGATCTCTTTCACAGGCAGCACCGCTCCCGTCACCGTCGTAATATGGCTGAAAAAGATCAATCGCGTCCTCGGCGTGATCGCGTCATTAAAAAGATTCAGGACCGCCTCCGCATTCGGCACGGGCTTCGGCAGGGTCACTTTTTTCACCACAATCCCGTGGCGCTTCGCGCGCAAATTAAATCCCTGCTCGCCGCCCGGATGTTCCTGGTCCGTCATCAGCACTTCGTCCCCCGCCTTGAAATCGAGGCCATTCGAGACGTAGCAGTTCGCTTCCGTTGAGTTGCGCACCAGTGCAAGCTCGTCTCGCGTGCTGCCCACAAACGCCGCAAGCGGATCGCGAACCTGGTTCCAATCTCCATAGCCCCAAATCGGATAATCTTCTGGGTTGTCCTGCGCCATTCTTTCCGTGTCGTTGTACGCATCGAACACCGCTTTCAGCACTGGCGCCGGCGAAGAACCCACCGTCCCGTTGTTGAGATACACCTCGTCCGCCGGAATCAAAAACTGCTTCCGCATCTCGGTCCAGTAGGCTTCTTCGTTCGAATCAAGCAAGGAATGATCTGGCAGCTGCCGAGGCGCCTGCTCCAGCAATTTCGGCCACGCAGGTGCTAACCCTAGAGTGCCTGCCACTCCCGCAGTTCCGGCAAGCGAGGAAAGAAATCCACGGCGATCCAGCATCAGTTCCTCCACAGTCGAATCTGCGCGGATTCTACTCGCGACGCTGCCGCTCAACAACACATCTTCTCGACCCATCTTCTCGAAATGCCGCATCAAAAACCTCCGAACCAAAGCTTGCGGCTTATCGCCAGGCGGATTAAGGTACTCGCGCACACCATCACAGCTCTCAAGGGGAAGCGAACATGACTGGTCTTCGACCGCGGCTAGCGATCGCCGCGTCTTCACTGCTTGTTTTTTCCGCCGCGCACCGAGCCTTCGCACAAGAAGCCCCTGCCGAACAAACCAGCGGCACCAAACAATCCGCCGAAGCGCGTCTAGCAGCCGGCGCAAAGCCCAAAGCGTCTGCCACGGCTGACGACGTCATCAAAACGCTCTCCGCCACGCAGCGCTTCGAACAAACCGCCATTTCTCCGGACGGCAGGAAGGTCGCCTGGGTTGAAGACCTCGTCACCAAGCGTGGCGTCTCCACCGGCGACACTGCCATTTATGTTTCGGAGGTCGATAGAAAGAGTCCCACCAAGCGCATTAGCGCAGGCGTCGGCGCTGCCATCCACGCGGAAGGCAACGTCGCCTGGTCCCCCGACGGCAAAAAACTTGCCTTCCTCTCCGACGCCGCAAAAGCCGGTCAGCTTCAACTTTACGTAATCGAGGCGGCTGGCTCAGGCTCCGCGCGAAAAATCACGCAAGTAAAAGGTTTCCTCTCCGCTCCCGGTTGGTCCCCCGACGGCAGAACCATCGCGGTCCTGTTCACCGAAAACGCCACCCGGGCCGCAGGCCCGCTCGTCGCCGAAACTCCTGAAACTGGCGAAATCAAGGATTCTTTCTTCGAGCAGCGCCTAGCCCTGGTCGACGTCGCCACCACCAAACTCCGCCAAATTTCCCCCGCCGACACCTACGTCTATGAATACGATTGGTCTCCCGACGGACTCCGCTTCGCCGTCACTGCCGCGCTCGGCAATGGCGACAACAATTGGTATATCGCCGAGCTTTACACGCTCGACGCCGCCACCGGCCTAATGAAATCCGTCTACAAGCCCCCGCTCCAAATCGCCAATCCCGCCTGGTCCCCTGACGGCCAGCGCATCGCCTTCATCGGCGGGCTGATGAGCGACGAACCCTCGGTCGGCGGCGACATTTTCACCATCGCCGCCACCGGCGGCGAAGCCCGAAACGTCACTCCGGAAATGAAGGCCTCCGCCAGTTGGCTGGCGTGGACCCCGGAAGAAAATATCATTTTCGGCGAATATCTCGAAGGCGATTCCGGCATAGCCACGATCAATCCCGCCGACGGCACCAAAACCGAACTATTTCGCGATGCCGGCCAACTGACCGCCGGCGCGTGGGGCGTCAATCTCTCACTCTCTCGCGACCGAAAAACCTCCGCCGTGATTCGCAGTTCCTTCAGCACCCCGCCCGAAGTCTGGTCCGGCCCCACCGCCAACTGGAAGCAAATCACCGAGCGCAACCAGTCCATCAAGCCCGGCTGGGGTGAAGCCAAAAGCATCCACTGGAAAAACGGCGGTTTCGAAGTCCAGGGCTGGCTCCTTTACCCCCGCGATTTCGATGCCAACAAGAAATACCCGCTGGTAGTCCGCGTTCACGGCGGTCCCGGAGCCGCGGTCCTCTCGGAATGGCCAAGCTCCTCCGATTATTATTCGCCTCTCGCCGGCGCCGGCTATTTTGTTTTCGAGCCCAATCCCCGCGGCAGCTTCGGCCAAGGCGAAGCCTTCACCCGCGCCAACGTCAGAGATTTCGGCAATGGCGACTTCAAAGACATCATGGCCGGCGTCGACGAAGCCATTAAAGTCGCCCCCATCGACCACAATCGCCTGGGCATCTGCGGTTGGAGCTACGGGGGCTACATGACCATGTGGGCCGTCACGCAAACCAGCCGCTTCAAAGCCGCCATGGCAGGCGCAGGCCTCTCCAACTGGCAAAGCTATTACGGCGAAAATCTCATTGACCAGTGGATGATTCCGTTCTTCGGCAAATCCGTCTACGACGATCCCGACGTCTACGCCAAAAGCTCCCCCATCAACTTCATCAAAAAAGCCAAAACCCCCACGCTCATCCTGGTCGGCGACAGCGACGGCGAAGTTCCCGCTCCACAATCCTACGAATTCTGGCACGCCCTCAAAACGCTAGGCGTTGAAACGCAATTCGTAGTCTACCAGCATGAAGGTCACCTGTTCGCCAGCCCCAAGCATCGCCGCGACGTAGTCGAGCGCACCCTGGCCTGGTTCGACGCCCACATGAAGTGATCGCGGGCATCGTCCGCACAGCCTGATGTAACCGCTCCGTCCTCCCGCGCGTCCCATTCTCCAATAGCGGGTGTTGGCCGAATTCTCTAAACCTGCCCAAGCGGTCTCGGGGTTGCTCGCCCGATGGCCTGACACATTCTCGCGAGCCGCGGACCGCGAGACATCTCTTTCCCAGTCGCTTCGAGCGCTGCTGAATCTTTCACTCATACCTCAGCGCCACCATGGGATCCACTTTCATGGCGCGCCGGGCGGGCACATAACACGCCAAGAGGGCCACAAGCATGAGCAGAGCAGCCACCAGCCCAAACGTCAGCGGGTCATGCGCCGTCACCCCAAACAGCAGACTGGTCATCAACCGTGCCAATGCGAAAGCACCGACCACTCCGACGCACACGCCAATCAGCGCCAGCTTCGCCCCTTGCTTTAGAAGCATGCTCACTACCTCTCCGCTCTGCGCCCCCAGCGCCAAACGTATTCCTATTTCGCGCTTCCGCTGGGACACCGTGAACGAGATCACCCCGTAGATGCCGATGATTCCCAGCGCCAGCGCCATGGCCCCTGCAATCCCCAGCATCACCAGCGTGAACGAAGTCCGCGCCATCGATTGGCCATACACTTCCTCCATCGTGCGGACCGCGGCCAGCGGCAAATTCGAATTCACGGACCACACCGCTTGCCGAATTTCGCTCAGAAAATTTTCGGTGCCTGCGCGTTCGCTGCGAATCACGAACGTTACCGTCTCCAAGAACCTTGGCGGGCGCGGCCCGTCAGGATTTCCCTGTAGGGTGGCCCAATACACGATTTTTGGGGCATTTTCTTGCACGCCGTGCTCACGAACGTCCTGTACGACTCCGATCACCTCATGCCATGGCATTCCTTCGTATTCCCGCAAGCGCTTGCCGATAGCGGCGGATGGCGTTCCCCACATCTCTCGCGCAAGATTTTCGGACACCAGCACCATCGGCCGCAGGCCGTAAACCTCGGTCCAGGTCAGCGCTCGTCCCGCAACGATTCGCGTACCGGCCGTTTCGAGGAAGCCGGGTGAAACATGCTTGTAAAGATAAAGTGGTGCGATTTTGTCTTTGGGATACTCTTTGCCCTCGACAAAAATCTCATCCCAGTCGGAATCAAACCCTTCCATCGGCATTTCGCTCCCGAATGCTGCGGACTTCACGCCCGGAATGGCCTCCAGTTTGTCTACAATTTCGTTCTGCATTCGCGTTGCTTCGAGCGCGTCTCCCCCCGGCACACCCGGAATCGAGATTCGCGCGACCTGCAAGTGTGGCGCGTCTGTGAATCCCGGCTCAACGGTTCGCAAGGCCTCAAACGTGCGAATCATCAAGCCGGCGCTTACGAGCAGCACCAGCGCCATGGCTACTTGACCTACGACGAGCAGATTGCGCGCGCGATGGCGCTCCCGACTGACACTGATCGTCCGCCCTGCGCTCTGAAGCGCTAGCGACGTCGGCGGTCCGGCGTATTTCAGCGCAGGGATCAAACCGAACAACAAACCGGAGAGCACCGAAAGCAGCAGCGTAAATCCCAGCGTTCGCCCGTCCATCGAGATCTCGCTCAAGCGCGGCAGACTCGCAGGACCCACGGCCCTAAGCAAGCGCACACCGGCATAAGCCAAGCCCACACCAAGCGCTCCGCCCATCAGTCCCAGCATCACGCTTTCCACGAGAAGCCCGCGCACGATTCGTCCCCAACCCGCGCCGAGCGCCGCGCGCACCGCGAGCTCCTGCTGCCGCGACTCCACCCTCACCAACAACAAATTGGTCACGTTGGCGCAGGCAATCAGCATCACCAGCCCGATCGTTCCCATGACCACCCACAACAGTTCGCTCACGTTGCCGATCACTTCTTGTTTCAGCGGACGAATCATCGGCGTGATTTTCCAGGCCTCATAAATATGCGGTTTGGTCCCCGGCCCATTCGTCCAAGAGTCCATCCAGATCGGCAACATTCGCGTTATGTCCGCGTTGGCTTCCGCAATGGTCACGCCCGCCTTCAGCCGCGCGATTCCGTGAAAACCGAATCCCGCCAAAATCTGCTTCCGGCGATCAAATTTGAAAGGCACCACCACATCGAAATCCGTATCGACAAATCGAAAGTTCTGCGGCATCACTCCGACGATTTCCCGGGGCCGTGAATCGATCATAATGTTCCGGCCAATCGCCCGGCGGTCTATCCCAAATCGCCGCTGCCAATATCCGTAGCTCAACATCACTCTGTCCGGCCCACCCGGCACCTGATCCGCTTCCGACAACCACCGTCCAACCGCCGGAGCGGCGTTTAGCGCTTCGAGGACGCCATCACTCACAGCAGCCACGCGCACTTGTTCCGGATCCGCCAGTCCCGTCACGTTCGCCGTATCCGTAACCCACACGCCCACCGATTGAAACGTCCGGTTTTGCTCGGAGTACGTAAAATACATCGAAGACGAGAGCAACAGCCCATTCTCAAAATCCGCCAGCCCCGCCGCGCCCGGCGCAATC
>Ga0207067_10132_pt1 | contig 25026 bp, 23 predicted proteins | sample Alteio_BWMinCont_25_FD_153484 | JGI IMG/M metagenome (GOLD analysis project Ga0207067, IMG submission 153484) | Enriched cells from forest soil in Barre Woods Harvard Forest LTER site, Petersham, Massachusetts, United States -... | ecosystem: Environmental > Terrestrial > Soil > Temperate forest >...
TCCACCAGGCTATTACATTCAATGGGCGGGTCAGTTTCAATACTTACAATCAGCCGAGAAACGGTTAGCGATCCTTATCCCGTTCACCCTGTTGATCATTTTCGTTCTGATCTATTTAAACACTCAATCGGTGACTAAGACGTTCATCGTCCTGCTCGCCGTGCCTTTCTCCTTGATTGGAGCATTCTGGTTGCTCTACCTGCTCGGCTATAACATGAGCGTTGCCGTTTGGGTTGGCTTAATCGCTCTCGCTGGTCTGGACGCCGAAACCGGGGTGGTGATGTTACTCTATCTTGATCAAGCGTGGGAAAAACATCGTCTGGCGGGACGGATGAGCAACATGACAGATCTTTACAGCGCGGTGAAGGAAGGAGCGGTCCAGCGCATTCGTCCCAAGATGATGACGGTCTGCGCGATCTTGTTCGGGCTCTTACCGATCATGTGGTCTCCTGTCTATCAAGCCGGCGCGGACGTCATGAAACGAATTGCGACACCGATGATCGGAGGTGTCGTGACTTCCGCAATTTTGGAGCTTTTGATTTACCCGGTTATTTACGTCATCTGGCGAAGACGCGCTCTTCCAATTGACGGTCGCGTAGAAAATCGTCCACAAGCCGGCATTGGTCGAGAACGAGGAGGGACCTTCAAAGCGTTGCGGCGGTTCCTGACAGCCGCGTTAGTCGCGGCCACACTGTTTGCGAGCGGATTTGCTACTTGGAGCTTGTGGAATTCTCGCCCGTCGAGCTCTGCTCAGATCCAAGGCGAACCAATCGCAACCGGAACCGCTGACAGCCTAACCATCGGTATCTACGGCGACCTACATAATGGGCAGAGCGAGGTGCTAGTCCGGTTCACGGACGCTAACGGTCAGCCCAAAGACGTTGGGGATGTGAGGACGGATCTCAACATGAATATGACGGGCATGGTGATGAATTCCGGAGGGGATGTTACCAAGACCAGCAGCCCCGGAGTTTACCGGGTGAAACTGAGGCCAGAGATGGGCGGCGATTGGGTAGTAAAACTGTCCTGGAGAGGTCCAGCCGGGGAAGGACAAGTTGAAATCCCGGTGAGCGTGAAATAGTAACTGGCGGATGGAACCCGATCCAGACGCGCAGTTGATGCTTCGCCTGAAAAATGGTGAGGATCAGGTTCTCAACGAGCTAATGGGTCGTTGGCAGCAGCGGTTGGTTGCGTTCATCTATCGGTATATCGGTCAGGAAACCGAGGCGCTTGATCTTGCTCAGGAAACATTCGTGCGGGTGTACGAGACCCGCCACCGCTATACCGTTCAAGGCAAGTTTTCCACTTGGCTATTTACGATTGCCGCAAATCTCAGCCGAAACTATCTGCGCTGGCGTCAGCGCCGGGGAGACTCGGCGTCCGCAGGCTGGGATACAAAAGGGGCTGAGGTAGCCGAATCCATTCAAAGCGAGGACGATTCTCCCGATCAGGCGGCGATAAGATCAGAATCGATTTCGCTCATCAAAGAGGTCGTCAACCAATTACCGCATGATTTGAAGACGATCGTCTTACTCTACGAGTATCAAGGCCTTTCGTATGAAGAGATTGCGTCCGTGTTGGGATGCAGTATCAAAGCCGTCGAAATGAAACTTTACCGCACTAGAAAATTGCTTCGAGAAAGGCTATCGCGAACTCATCTGCGCTAGCTCAAAGGTTCAAGAGCGGTGTCAGTTAGTTTCATTTTGCTGACTAATTTTGAGGGTTGTCTCAATCGGATGTGTTCTATCTGAAGAGCAATCATGAATGACACATTTGTCTCCGCAGCGGCGTTGGATCAATCCATGATATTGCCCCTTTCGCACTTCAACGAAAACGGACGAGTTCGTGAAGGCTTTGGCGAAATGATTGGCCAAAGCAGAACGTGGAAGCAAATCGTCGAAAAGATCAAAATAGTGGGGCCGACGGATGCGACGGTCCTAATTTTGGGTGAGACCGGAACTGGAAAAGAGCTGGTCGCTCAAGAACTCCACCGCCACAGCCGCCGTAGATACGAGCCTTTGATCCGAGTTAATTGCGCCTGTATCCCGAAAGAATTATACGAGAGCGAGTTCTTCGGTCACGCCAGGGGCGCTTTCACCGGCGCAGTCAGAGACCGAATTGGTCGTTTTGAGGCGGCCACCGGCGGAACTCTGTTTCTCGACGAGATTGGTGAAATTCCCCTGGAACTACAGAGTAAACTACTGCGCGTCCTGCAGGAGAAATGCTATGAACGCGTGGGCGAGGAGAGAACGCGGCGAGCGGATGTGCGGATCATCGCGGCCACAAATCGCGATTTAAAGAAAGAGGTCGTAGCCGGCCGGTTCCGTGAAGATTTGTACTATCGCTTAAATGTAATTCCGGTCAGAGTCGCTCCTCTACGGGATCACAAGGAGGACATCTCGCTTCTGGCGGCGCATTTTGTCGACGTCGCCGTCAAACAACTTGGGTGCCCGAAACCGAGACTAACGCCGGCGGGTATCGATGCTCTACTAGCGTATGATTGGCCCGGTAACGTTCGAGAACTGCACAACGCGATCGAACGCGCCTGTATCATTGCACAGGGAGGTGCTTTGGAATTCGATTTTTGGGAAAGTAGTTCGCCCATCGAAGCCAATTCCTTCGGGTCGACGCCACGTCACTTAGCCAAACTGGAATTTATCACCGATGCCGAATTCCGTCGCCGGGAACGTGAAAATCTTTTTATTGTCCTACAGAAGACGGGGTGGAAAATCAAAGGCGCTGATGGAGCCGCTGAGCTTTTGGGAATAAAACCGACGACTTTAATCTCTCGAATAGAAAGCATGGGTCTAATGCGACCGCTGGAAACATCTCGGTTGGCAGCGTGAACTGCAACCGGTCGCTGGTCGGTATGATTCGCCTTCATTCGAGCAGAGGCGTCGCTCAAGCCGGTATAGGAGAGGGCAGGTTTTTCGTACTGCGAGTTCGAATCTTCGATCATCTCCAGTACGTGAAATGAGGAAACCAGAAGCTGCGATAAAGACCTTCCAGAGGCACCTTTAGATATAAGGGTAATTATTATCACCCAATAACATTGGCACGGCGGGAGCTATATAATTCTCGCACCCACAATATGACAAACGGCCGGGCATTTGTGAGCGATGACGGCTAAGTTTTAAATTTTCTTATGACACCAGAAGAACAGAACTTAATCGAAAACCTATTCGATCGATTGCGTCAGGCAGACGTCAATCCTAAGGACTTTGAAGCCGAGCAATTGATACGTGCGAAGACCGCTGCGCTTCCTTCGGCTCCATATTTGTTAACGCAAGCCGTGATCGTTCAAGAACATGCGCTGACGAATGCGCAAGCCCAGATCGCAGAACTGGAGAATCGGTTGGCTGCAGCGACCAAAAGCGCCCAACCCGCCGGTGGTGAAGGTTTTTTCTCCGGTGTAAGCAAGCTCTTTGGAGGAAGCAGACCTACGCGTCCGCCGCCGGAACCGGGGAGACTCCAGCCGCGAACGATCTGACGCCGCTGGACCCGCCCCGCCAGGCATTAGGATATTTTGCGTTTGTACTGCTGACCCTGATCCTAGTGCCGGTACCGCATAGCCTATATGGTCACTTCGGGATTCATTGCCCTTACGTCTAGCTAAAGCCTACAACCGAACAGCGGAACCTTTCAAAGGCGAGGCTGGTGAGCAACCCACGCAGTTAGTCGAATCCCGGCGCAGTTAGTATGGCGATTGGTTTAGAGCGGTCTACTTGGGTACCAACGAAGCAAGTCAAAACCTCGCTTTCGTAGTACTGCCGAAATCCGCTAGCAGAAGTGGATTCTGTTCTGCGGAATAGAACACAGACATACAAACTCCTTCTAAAAAGGCTCGGGTGCGTGAGCGGATTCTGTTCGCGCACATCACGAAGAAGAGGAAACAAAAACCACACAAATAAAACCAATATGACTAAACCGTCTAAAGCAGTAATCACCGGCGCGGCAATTGCCGGTCTCTTAAGCGGATCACTGGCCGCGCGTGCATACGCGGCGAGCATATCTAGCCATGCGGGCGTTTCTACACAGACCATGGCTGATGCCGAAAAAGGTAAACACGCGTGCAAAGGCCAAAACGACTGCAAGGGCCAAGGCGGTTGCAAGACGAGCGACGCTGGTTGCAAAGGCAAGAACTCTTGCAAAGGCAAGGGAGGCTGCGCCACCGACGGAAGCAAGCCACCTCAAACATAGTGACGAAACGGGAGGGAGTTTTGAAACTCCGGCCTTTCGTATTTTCGGCTCGGAAAAGTAGACGTTGATTTTTCTTGAGGGTTTTGATCGGTACGAGGTTTTTAATTTTATGAGGGCGCAAGAGCGCACTTGTAAAAAAATAAATAGAAAATGAAAACTATCGCTAAATTCGGATTGGCGGCTCTGGCCGTAGGAGCTTTTTTGGGAACTGCTTTGCCTAGCAAGGCTGGTACGCCGGACCCTTCAAATCCTTTCACAAAACACGGACTTCCGGTTCCCGGAGCTTATTTTAAAGCTAAAGAAAGCCAGCAACGGGCGACGATCGCGGTTAGCAAATCAGGAGTGGGTGTGGGACAAGCGAACCAAACGGAAAATGGAGTCGTAGTATCGACATCCTTTAGACATACGAGATCGCCCCGGTAGCAGATGGCAATCTTGGTACCAAGCTAGTGCATCCTATCGGTGAACCGTTTTAGCCCAAAAGCATGATTCTTCCAAGCGCTCTTCTCAACAGAACCTTTCGGAGAATCTGGCTGGGGTGCTGCTTTCTGTATATCGCGATTATGGCGGCAGACCCAAATGGCTGGTCCCGGAAACTGACTGAGCCTGTTCACGTGTTCGGTTTTTAAACCGTGTATATTCTTTTAAGAAGGTAAGCAGCAAATCGCCTTTTCATGGCATTAATAAAGGAATCGAGCAAAGGAGCCTCTGAACGACCAGGACTCACAACTGGCGGGTCGGTTGCTGCGATGCTGACGGCTGCGCTGATATCGGTTTTCTATTTGGGCTGGAAAGTCGTCGGGTTGCCGTTCGTTCCTTTTGATGCTTTCGACTGGATGGCTCGCATCCTACCCGGCCAAGTTCTGGCCGCTGGCATTGATGCCTTGGTAACAGCGATTCGTGCGTTTAATTTAGGGCCGACGGCTGCTGCCGCCAAAACGGCGGAGCACGTCATGGCAATAGCCGGCATATTCTTCATGGGCCTTCTTGAAGGGACGATTCTCTTCAGCATCATACGGGCGGTGCGGGGGCGATACGCGGTTATTTTGGGGCTTGCCTTGGGAATCGCCCTGGGTATCCCGCTCCAGTTGATCAGTCAGCGGGTGGGTCAGACAGCCAGCACTGCGCCCGAGTTGAGCGCGATCTGGGTTTTGGGGGCTCTCTTGTTGTGGGGCGCGACGCTTGGCTGGGCCGATCAGCGACTCCTGGCTGGTGGCAGCAGGGTTGTTGATGCGGGACCGGCTGGTCAGCCGGCAAGAGGGTATACCGCCCAACGGATTGATCGGCGTCACTTCCTGGTTCGGCTTGGCGGCGCCACTGCCGTCGTGACAGTGATCGGCGCCGTCGTAGGCGAATTATCCGAGGTGCGCAAACGGGTCAGCGGGGCAACAGGGAAAGACCTATGGTCTTCAACGCATCCGTTGCCTAACGCCGATGCCGCCGTGAAGCCGGCTCCCGGTACGCGACCTGAGTTTACTCCGCTCGAGCGACACTACCGCATCGATATCAACACTGTTCCACCAGTCGTCGACCCGCAGCGGTGGAGCTTAAAGGTCGATGGACTTGTCGAAAAGCCGCTTACGCTGACGCTTGACGAACTCCGGCGCTTCGAACCGATGCATCAGTTCATCACCCTCTCGTGTATCTCCAACCCGGTGGGCGGTGATCTCATTGGTACCACGCGCTGGACGGGAGTGAGCCTGCAGCAACTCCTGCCAAGTCTTCAGCTGCAAGCTGGCGCGACTCATTTCAAAATCCATGCAGCGGATGGGTTTTATGAGATTGTCTCGCTAGAGACCATTCGATCCGACGAACGTGTGATGCTTGCATATGCATGGGATGGCGTACCGCTTCTGCCGGAGCATGGATTCCCCCTAAGGATCTATATCCCCGACCTATACGGGATGAAGCAGCCCAAGTGGATCGAGTCCATCGAGGTGACGGATCATTGGGAGCCCGGCTTTTGGGTAATTCGGGGCTGGGATAAGGTTGCGCGTATGACCGCTACGTCGGTGATCGACACCGTTGCGGTCGATATGACGATCATCAATGCAGACCGCCGCCGGTTGGTGCCAATCGGCGGTATTGCCCATGCTGGGGCCCGGGGAATCTCGAAAGTGGAATTGCAAGTCGATGATGGCCCCTGGCAGGAAGCCGCACTGCGTACACCATTGTCGCCCCTAACCTGGACCATCTGGCGTTATGACTGGCCTTTCGATCATGGTAAACACACCTTTACTGTGCGTTGTTACGAAGGCAGCGGTACATCGCAGATCAGCACGCCCAGTCCCGTCGGGCCCAGTGGCGCTACAGGGCTTTACAGTAAAACGGAGATGTTCTGAACCCTCCGAAATGAGGACAAAAATTTGCGGGTCGGAGCTGACGTTTTCGTTTTGCTCTTGTGACCAGTCTTGCTCCTCTGACTCCGAGCTATGTCAGGTGAAACGCAGGAGGTGCTTTCAGGGCGTCTCGTTCAGACACAGAACCCAGGGTTGAAAACCTGGGCTGTGATCTGTTATCGCTTCGCGGCAAATTCCACTTAGCCAGAACTGGTCGCCTGAGTTGTCTCGTGACAGCTCAGGAAGAACATTTTTCCCCTAGTTACCAGCTCTGTTTGTTGAGTGAACAGGTTTAGCTTTTTTACCGGCGGTCGAGTTTGTTTGCTGACCTACGCCTTTTCCTGATTTGCTGACAGCGATGGTAGCCGATTGCTGGTTCTCTTTGCTGTTAAAGTAGGCTCCTGGCACGGGAAGGCCGTGTTTGGTGAAGGGATTGGAGTGCTCTGACGCATACTCGTCCGCTTTAACTGTGACCGTGGTTCCCAAAATTATTCCCGCGGCGATTGTCGCCAACCCAGATTTAATGATCGAGTTCATTTCGTTATGTTAGTCTCTTAATTAGCGCGTCTGCGCTTCAAAGAGTGAAACCCCGACCGGTGGCGAAACCCTCGAAAAAAATAAAGCGGCCTAGAGAGCACCGCAAGGTCCCGATAGCCGAGTAAAATCCGGAAGTCCTCAACTATGAACTATAAACTGTGAACCAGAAGCAGTTGCTCCGAAGAAAAAACCGGCCAGGAGTGGAGTCGAGCGCAAGATGAAATTCAATTCAGAATCACCTGTTTTCTTGGTTCATCAATCGTTAAACAGAACTTTTCCAATAGACCATTCCCAAGCAAACCTGCTTCGCCGGAAAAGATCGGCTTCGCGTGCAGAATTGTCCGAACGGCATAGTGCTGTTTCCCAATCTGTAAATCGGACGTAACAAGTTGCTCCGATGAAAGTGACGGCTCGGTCGGTTCTTGTTTTGAAAACGATCTCTGTTCTTTTGTTCTGACCCACTCTAAAGCGGAGTCGCAGCCGGTATCGAGGCGTACCCATTGTATAGGACTGTGTCCCACTCGAACTGGGACACAGAAAGCGCCGTTACAGACTTTGATCGGTAGCTTCTCGCAGTTTGCGAGGTCAAAGTCGCAATTCTCTAGTAGCCGAACCTCATGAGCGCGAAAATTGATCTGTACTGTGCGTCCTCGGAAAAAGTCCGCCCCCAAAATGCCATCGATTGAGTGATGACAGCCATTGCTCAGAGCTTTTAGGTTAATAGCCAAGAGCGATGTTGACAGCGTGACGCCGCAACAGTTTCCCCGGAAATTATCTACTTCATAGGCCAGGGCTTGCCCGTTCACGCCTTGAACTTTCTCTGGCTTGCCGAGAGGGACTCCGAGAGTGCGTGCTTGTGCCAGATCCATAACGCTTGCGCTCGCGCCTGAATCCAATATGAAATTCAGTGATTCCTTGCTCGACAGGGCATGCACCTTTATCCAAATGAAGCCATCCCTGTACTCGAACGGGATCACGGCGGATGCCTCCGAACGTGTCGGATGGAGTAGAACGAACTGAGCCATCAACCCAAACAGCAGGAAACGCATCCGTTCTCGCCATCAGCAAGATCCGTGCAATGCAACCAGAGCGCGTCGGGAATAAAACTTTTGGGACGACCTTTTACCAAGAGATCAGCCAAAATTGGATCTCAAAGAAGGTACGGGGCGTTCACCCGCATGCGAAAAAAGAGCAATCGGACGAAATATCGTCGAGGAGTGGCTAAAAAAAAGCAATAGGAGCGATCTACAAACTAAGAAACCGGTTTGAACGCTGTCACGTCCGCCGACGCAATATAGCTATCGAGTCCCCCCTCAGCGAGGTCGCGCTGGATGAATTTGCTGCTCTTTTGCCGGACCCTGATTTGGATGCGCTCGAAGCCGGCCTCTTTCAACCAAGTTTCAAGCCGGCTCACCAGTTCCGCTCCGGTAATGCATCCTGTATACGCTGCGAGATCATTCTTGAGATCGTCTGGTAGAGGCAGCAGAGCAACCATATCGGCCACGGCGAAACGTCCCCCTCGCTTCAGCACGCGATGCGCTTCCTTGTAAACCTGTAGCTTGCTGGGCGAAAGATTGATCACGCAGTTGGAGATCACTGCATCCACCGTATTATCACCGGCCGGTAAATGTTCAATCTCGCCCAACCGGAATTCCACGTTCTGATAATTTGCCGTGGTCGCGTTCTTTCTAGCTTTGGAGATCATTTCCGGCGTCATATCAACGCCGATAACTTTTCCGGCGGCGCCAACGATCTTTGAGGCTAGAAAACAATCAACTCCGCCGCCACTCCCCAAATCGAGCACCACTTCTCCCGTCTTCAGCTCGGCAAAGGAGATCGGGTTTCCACAGCCTAAACCCATCTCAGCTTCTTGAGGCAATGAAGCCAGGTCCTCTTTCGAGTAGCCGATCTGCTCTGAAACGCTGCAGCCACAGGAGGTGTCGTCCTCACAGCAGCCGGCGTCACGTTGTGCGACTTTCGCGTAGTGTTCTCTTACCGTGTCTCTGATATCGATGTGGGGTTCACTCATATTTGATCCTTTAATCAGGAAGACCGGAGAAGGTTGTCGAGGTTGCAGAGAATTGACCCGGCGCGCCGGGTTATAGATCATAAAAGCGGTAGGGATGAACTCCTGCTCATCCGTGGGTACGAGGGTTTGAACTACGAGACTAATGCGTAGGGGCCGACTCGTTCTACAAAACGCTGCCGGAACCTTCGGGCTAATGCCGTGCCGCGGCCAGCGGATCAGCAGGAGCTCATCCCTACCGGTCTTTCGAGCCGCTTCGCGCTAAAATCCGCCAAACCCTGGGCTATAATCTTTTATCGCTTCGCGGTGAGCCGGATCCCGGCGCCATACGCTTCGAATACCCGCGAAATCTCGTCGCGAACCTTTCGAAAAACCTTCAAGACTTCCTCCTCACTCCCTTGTGCTTTTGCAGGGTCGTCAAAGCCCCAATGGTATCGAGCGACCATTCCCGGAAAGATCGGACAAGCCTCGTCGGCGTTGCCGCAGACGGTGATGACCGTGTGCACGGACCGGTCCAGGAATTCTTTGAGATGTTTAGAGCGATTCTGCGAGATATCGATCCCGACCTCGTTCATCACCTGGATGGCCATAGGGTGGACGTGCCCAGATGGATTTGAGCCGGCGCTTTCAACCTGGACGGTATCACCAACCGCCTCCTTCAGAATGCCTTCTGCAATTTGACTGCGACACGAATTTCCGGTGCAGAGAATTAGGATTAAGGGCTTATCCATTGGCAATTGGGGTCGGTAGGGGTCAAGACTCGGAGACGGCTCGGCGGGAGCCTCGCCCTACCTGGCTCTCTGGCATTTTGCCTTCGTACCAGTCGCGTGAACTCACGCACATACGGCAGACAGAGAGCATCACCGGCACTTCTACTAGAACCCCAACGGCCGTGGCCAGGGCCGCGGGACTGGTCGGTCCGAAAAGCGCGATCGCAACCGCGACTGCCAGTTCAAAGAAGTTGCTGGCGCCGATTAAAGATCCGGGCGTCGCGATGTTGTGCCGGACCTTGAACAATCGCATTAAACCGTAGGCTAAGCCTGAGTTGAAATAGACTTGAATCAAGATGGGAATCGCCAGCAAAACTACGGCCACCCAATTCTTTGCGATGTTTTCAGCCTGAAAGGCGAAGATTAGAAGCAGGGTGCCGAGAAGCGCCACGATGGTTACGGGTTTAAAGACGGGAAGAAACGTCGTCTCAAACCATTGAGTGCCTTTCCGACGGACTAACAGCGTCCTCGTGATCCACCCGCTGGCAAGCGGAATGACGACGAACAACAACACCGAAAGCACTAACACCTGGATTGGAATCGAGACGCCGCTTACTCCTACTAGCAATGCGACGATCGGGCCAAAGGCAAAAATCATGATCAGATCGTTCACGGCGACCTGGGCTAAGGTGTATGGAGCGTCGCCATCAGTCAGATAGCTCCACACAAAGACCATAGCGGTGCAGGGTGCAGCCGCCAAGATGATCAACCCTGCGGTGTATTGCTTTGCGGTTTCTGATTCAATCCAACCAAGTCGTTGTGAGAACAGAAACTGAACGAAGAACCAACCGAGAAAGGCCATGCTGAACGGTTTTACTAACCAATTCACAAACAGCGTCACCAGTAACCCCTTTGGTCGTTCGGCAACTGCTTTGAGACCACCAAAATCAATCTTGAGCATCATCGGGTAGATCATGAGCCAGATCAAAACCGCGATAGGAACATTGATATGCGAGTCGTTAACGAATTCCCAGTTGCTCAAGAACGCAACGGGGTGGGGTAGCAGTTTTCCGATGAGCATGCCGACGCACATGCAAAGGAGCACCCAAAGCGAAAGGTAACGTTCAAACAGGTCTAATCGTTTGACGGTTCTGTTGGTCATTGTCTTGTAAGGTTGTGTCGTCGGTTCTGCCGATCTCTTTCGTTACGTGCTCAAGCCGCAGACGGTCGAGCTTCTCGAAGGGCAAACTACAGAAGATCTCTAGACGGCGATGAATCTGCCGCGAGACCTGCCAGAAATGGCGATAGGTTTCTTCTTCGCTACCCTCGAAATCTGCCGGATCCGGTGACGGCCAATGGGCAATAATCGGCTGTCCTGGCCAGAACGGACAGCGTTCCTTAGCGTTGTCGCAGACCGTGATCACGAAGTCAAAAATGTGTCCCCTATATTCGTCCCAGGACTTAGACCGAGCTGCGGAAACATCCATCTCATAACTCTCTTGCAGGACGCGAACGGCATAAGGATTAACGAACGGACGAGGGTCTGCTCCGGCGCTAAACGACTCAAATCTCCCTTTCCCAAGTCTGCGAATCAGATATTCGCAAAAAATGCTGCGGGCACTGTTTCCGGTGCACAAGAATAGAATCTTGAAGGGGCGGTCTGGGTTCATTCTAGTTTAATTACCGCTTGGGTTTAGCTAGTTTCACTTTTCCCGGGGTTTTCGCAGTTCCGTGACAAATCGGGGAAGGCGATCGGCTCAACGCCTTTCGTAACCGCGACAAGTCAGCAGCGCACACCGGATCCAATCTTACGCAGTCCGCTAAGCACTTCAGATTGAGTTGGAGGCATCGGTCTGCCGATGGTTTCAAGCGATACACCTTCCATGTCTGGACCCGTTCAAATTCGACGATGCCGGCTTTCCGCAGGTAGGCGAGGTGTTGTGAGGTGTTTACCTGGGGCAGGTCCAACACATCTTGGACGTGGCAAACACAAAGAGGCTGCTGAAGCAAAAGGTTTAGGATCCTTAAACGGGTGGGATCGGAAAAAGCTCGATAAATCTCCGGCAGTGGAGTACGCATCAATGGTTACAACATAAGTAAGCACTTATATAAGTCAATGACAGTATTGTTCTGGCAATATGATCCGGGCAAGCGCAAGTTAAGAAAAGCCATTGAGGCGTGCTGCCGGCTGATAACGTCCACTGGGACAACCGCGCGCGAAGACAGCACGCGGTTGTCCCGCTCTAAAGGGGCAGGTTTTAGGTTTCAAGTTAGAAGTTTTAAGTTTTAGGTTCCAGGTTGGGACTTTCACCAGGCGCCACAGTCCCTGGCACCGCGGCATCTGCGATTGAACATTGAGCCTAGAACGTTCAACATTGAAACTTCGAAGCTTCCTAGCTGCGTCTAACGTTATCTGCAGCGGTCGCCAGCTGCATCGACAAATGAAGAAAGGCGTCGGGTAGGCCTTTGAAGAGGCCGTCAGCAGCGAACGAGGTAACCGTAGCGACGGCGCCCCCGAGCTGAGTCGAGGTGGGACGTATGATCGAACAGGCAGGCAGACCGTGCCTTTCAAGGAAGGCACATGGCTCCGGTTGAATCTTGTTGGTTTGCGTGAGCTCCAGCTCCAAATGAAGGCGAGCTAGCGTCGCGGGATCGTTCAGATCGGGAAATGTTAACTTAGTTTCAGGGTCGGTCACTCCAGCCAATGGTTGCGCCACCGCGTTACCGGCTTTGTCGTGCCAGAGTGAGAAGTGATCAATCTCAACGCCGCCGATGCTCAGCAAAATACGCAGCACTTCCTCACTGGTAGCCTTTAGGGCCAGCGTTGGATAAAGGCTGGTGCCTCCTTGCTCGATGAATGCGAAATGAAATCCCGCGGTGTTAGCAATAGCTTGGATGCGTTGAGCAGGGGAGCCGGCCGGAATCGGTGGTGTCGGCACGACGACTGTAGGAGGCGTATCGTTGTCGTTCAAGGGGATCGCCGGTTGATTCGAAATGGTAAAGGGCCGCTTGAATGTGGCTCCCAAATCCGGATTCTGTCCGCTTCGGTACCGGGTATACCAACTGAGATCTACGTTCAGGCTGAGCAGATTCGTGAGCCTCTTGCCGATTTTCGTTTTGTCGACGCCCGTTGCGGTACTGCCCTGCAAAATTCGAAATGGATCAAGGTTAACCGACTCTGCGCCATGGGCTCGTAAATAGGCATCCAAGAAAGCGGCGTGACTCAATTCATCATCATTATTATCGGTGATATACTGCGGCATATCGCCATCTAGATTTTGCAACGCCGCTAAATAAGGAGGATTTCCGGGGTTAGGAGGCCCGTCGTTGGGTGCGGTCGCTCCGCCGAGTTCATTGTATTGGGTCCAGAGATCGCTCTCCACGAGTTCGGCCCACAATGCGAATCGAAGGAGATCGGCATCGCCTTTGCTAAGCTTCGTTGATGAGTCCGTTACCTGCGCTTTGAGTAATGCGCTGGCGGGCAGCAGGGTTGCGCCAACGATGCCCAGGCCTTTAAGAAAAGAGCGCCGAGGCACTACTTTTGATTCTTCGGTTTGATTGGAGGTAAAAGCGGATTGTGTCTCTGTACGATCCGCGCGGGATTCGTCTGCATTCATAGGTTGGGTTGTGTCCTTACTGAGCCGATCCGGTTCAGCCAGCTTATTCCCGCTGAAACGATGTCGGCGTACCTATGCCTACTGGAAGAAAAGTTAATTTATTCCTCCTGGGCGGTGGACGAAAACATTTAAATATTTGTTGGGAATAATCGCGCTGATTTGAGAACTATATATAGTGTTCGCGGTTCTAAATCGGCGCCCGCCGCGGTGGATTATCAATTCCTATCTTAGGGCCTAAGGCGATAGCCTTGCGATTGAGATCAGAGCTCCGTAGGAGCAACATCCAATTCCGAGCGTTGACTCGATGTCGCTCCTACGGAGCTGCTCCGCTCTTTCTATGGCGCAGCTATAAAGATATCGCTCCTACGGAGCTGTTTTCTTTTGCAACCTTTTGTCGGTAAAGCAGTCTTCATAATTAGATGGAAACGATTGAGTCACCGGCTGGCCTTGAAGCGATGACGGAGCAACTCCGCCGGGAAATTCATGCCTATGTCTGGAAAAAGGTCGGTGATCCGTCGTCCGCTGACGACTTGACCCAAGAGACTCTTCTCAGAGTGCAGAGAGCCTTGATCAAAGGGACCAAGCCGGAGCATTTTCGTGGATGGATATTTCAGATTGCTCGGAATGCGATTATCGATTGGACCAAAGAAAGACGCCGATTTGTTGAGCTGGAAGAGGAAGAAAAGATTGGCGAGAGCGTGAGTCCGAAAGAGACCGAGTCGATAGATAGCGAATTTCGCCAGGGACTTTTCGCTTATGCGGCCAAGGTGATTGAAGGGATGCCAGCTGAGGATCGGGAAGCGTTAACGTTAACTGAGCTAGACGGTTTCAACCGGGAAGAACTGGCGAATCATTTGGGGATTTCGGTCTCGGCCGCCAAATCTCGAGTGGTTCGGGCTCGGGCTAAGCTGAGAAAGGCAATAGAGGACTGTTGCCGTTTGATAACCGATCCGTATGGGAAAGTCATCGGTTGGCGAAGACGAGAAACGGATTGCTGCTGGAAGAAGTAATCAGTAAGCAGTTGGTCAGTAATCAGTTTTAAAAGCCGGCTAACTGTTCAGCGATATCCTCCCTGACCACTGATTACTCTCCTCATTGCTCCTACGGAGCTGGTCATGCGCTCAATAGATCAGGCGGCGGGAGTCATCGCACGTTTTCAACAGCCCGCTTACTCGTGGAGCCCGGTCATGATGGGCTCGCCGATGGAGTAGTCAATAAACTCCGCTTCGAACCCGGCTCGTTCCGGCGAACAACACATTAGGCCAACTTGAGTAGGACCGGTGTCTGGGAAATAGGCGAGCCGCAGCATGCGAAAGGAGAGACCATCTTCGGAGTACTGAATCCGAATCGCGGCGTTAATCTTGGTGAGCCGAAACCAAACCGGTCCGAGCGAGGACGCCGGAAGCACCGACCAATCCGAAAACTCACGGGTGACCACGGCCGAGAGGTGGGGTATGCCATCGGTGTACTCCACACCTGTCTTGATCCAGTTTGCAGCGTCCAATCTGATCATGACCCCAGCCTGATCGTATAAGGCTTCGTATTTCGCGTCGATTTTGACCTGGATAGTAAAATCGCCGGTTCTGTCTTCATAATAGAAGTGACCGTTATCGCGGATGAATCCGTAATGGGTCACACGCCAAAAATCCGTGTTTGCTCCCGTGACAACACGCAAGCGGTCTTGGTTGATTTGCCAGTTTGGAGGTTCATTGAGCCAGTGCATAGGTGAGGTGGTTTCGTAATCGTACTCGTCGTCGTCCTCGTCCTCGAGGGGTTGGGTTCGGCGTGGCGTCGGATCTTTGCAGACAGGTGCTCTGATGTGGAGTCGAAAATGTGGACACGCATCCGACTAGTTTGTTGTCCCGTAGGGACCGCGTGATGGTAGCCAGCCTTCATTAGGTGAAAGGTGAAAGGTGATTGGTGGGGAGAGCGTGACGGGGTGGGGTCTAAGAAGTAGGGATTAACCAGAGATCAGGCCTTTTCTGCCCTTTTTTGGCGGGTAAGCCCGCGCTCCGGAGGAGCGAAATCTTTATAGCTATCGGTATCCAAAATTCGCGCCAGCTCCGTAGGAGCGACATCTTTCAGCTTAACGCGTATTGGCCCGGACGTGCGAACAAGACAGGCGCAGTACGTTTATGGTGACTATTCGCGGGTCGTGATTTCAAGTCAGGGGGGATTCAAGAATAGCGGCTACGATGTCGGCGAGTCCACATATCCCTTGGTACCGGGACAAACATGTCTGGTTCAGAATAGTTGAATTGGTGGTAGACCAGACACAGACGACCCAACCGCTTATTGCCAGCAATTGCTTGCCGCAATCGCTAAGCATAGCAAGTCCATTGCCGCCATCCCGAACGCAGATCAACTGAACAACAAGATCATCGAGCTGAATCCTCCCGATGACGAGATCCAAGATATTGCCGAGCTCAGGCGGGTAAAATCTCATCTGACTTCAATCTTGAACGAACTCCATTCGGCATACGATTTCTGGAGCAAAGGCATCCTGACAAAGAAAGAGCTGGAGACGTGGATTGGTAACCTTGACCTTATCGGACCGCACCCGGTTTTTTTGGCCGAAATTGACCGCTGGCGCCGCGGAAAATTCATGTCTCGGAATTTTGCTGAAATGTTGCAAATCGAACTGTTGAAGAACCCACTCAATAAAAGAATCATCGATAAGTTCTATCCGCAGATGGACAGCCGCGCTTTTTTTGAAGGGTTGCCAGAGTACGGCAAACACTGGTCGGATTGAGGCATTCTGACCAGAAACGGCGAATTGGCGAAAGGGCGAGAGGGCGAGAGGGCGACCGACGATCGTAGGATCTCGGCGAGCTCGGTCGAGCGGCGAAGAACCCGGCGCGCCCATGGTATAGCTAAAATTTTGGCCTAGATCGCGCCGGTTGCTCGGCATAACTCACGATGGGCATTCCCACAGCTGCACGCCGCAAACCCAATCGAGGACGAGGACGACGAAGAGTACGAGAACGATTCATGAGGCGACGTCCCTCCTAGCTCCTAACATCACTCACCAGCGCCCGAAAAGCGAAAAGGCTAATCACGCCCCGTCCGGGTCGAGTTTTTCGCCCTACCGATCACGCGTGTTGCTAGGCTGCTTCTTCCCCACGCTGACGTACTGGAAGATGCTGTCAGCGGCGGGCTTCGTCAGATTGGGCCGGTTACCTACGGTCTCGAGAATGTGCGACTTCATCTCTTTCAATATGAGGTCGATGAGCGCCTTTTGCCACGGAGACGGTCCGGGTAACCGCCGATAGATCATATGGGCGTCGAATTCGTGAAGCAGACTCCAATTCTGGGAAAGAACCTGGCTTAAGGCCGGTTGTCCCTCCTTGAGTAGGATGATGAGCCCCTTCAGCTCCCCTAAAGTCTTTCTTAAGCCGCGCTGGCCATCGAGGAAGGCGTCGATCACCTTCAGCACCAGCGTGCATCTGCTCAGGTCAAAATCGTCCATTCGGGCTGATGAGGGACCATGATGATAGATGGGGAATGCCATTTTGTGTATCAGGGGGCTCCCTGAGAAAATCTTAGGGTCGGTGTTTGTAATTCCTGGGCCCAGTTCGAACCAGCGAGGATTGAGTAGAGTAATGTGAGAAGGGGAAGCCGGGGACAGGAAGAATCAGACCTGAGCGTCCGTTTGCTGGTCCGTGTATGTAAGGAGATCCGATATGGGGTTTTATTTCCCATGGTGAGACAGTTCGGTGATGTATGAGGTGGTGTTGTCCGGTTAAACTAAAAAACGACTCGGTGGGACTGGAGTGGAGAGTGTTCGATGGTCACGGGAGCCCGGGCCATCTACTCGGAAAGGCTGGCTGCGCTATTTGGAGTGACGTTGCCCGGGAATGGTAGAACCCGAATGATCGCCATCATGCCGGCATCTTCATGCTCGGCGATATGACAATGGTAAACAAAATCGCCGATGTCCGGTCCACGGAAGTCTACCCTTACGGTGACCTTCGGGTAAGGATGATCGGGGTTGCCATCCCAATAAGGAACTTGAATGGTGTCCAGGTATTGGCCTGCGACCGTGCAATCGGCTTCAGTGCCGTTTAACGCGAAGTTATCTTGAGACAAGACCAGAAAATGGGTCTGATGGAGGTGGAACTCATGGTTCTCCAGTGTCCGATTCTCGATGGTCCAATCTTCAACCGAGCCCTGAGTGGTCACGATGGCCGGCGGATTAGCGGGGTTGTAAAGAGCGCGTTTCTCTCCTTCGACCGTGATATAAAAAAGCGATTTGGGATTGTTCTCAGAAAAGTAAAGGTGACGCCGGTTAGTGGCTGCGGCGGTAGCTAGACCTTGGAATCGTGGTTGCCAGTCAGGTTCACTCTGACTTGGCGTGACCGCGTCGTTTTCGAGCGCATTGTCGGCAGTGTTGGTCTGGAGAGAAGCTAAGACGCGCCGCGTGTCGTTATCGCCGTCGGTCCCCGTGTTCACTCTGCGGGTGAGGAACTCAGCGACTTTGACCGAAGCCGGGGGCGCCGAAACGATGAATTCTGCCCGGCCTGCCGTTGGAATCAGGACATGAGTAGAATCGAGGAGCTTAGAGGTGCTGCTTCCGTTACTGACCTGGCCCTCTTGTGAGTTAACCGGGACGCCATCGAGTCCCACTATTTTTACCACTTGGGGAACGCCGTCGAAGACGATTTGTAGATCCAGTAAGCTATCGGCCGACGCATTCACGACACGCCAGAACTCTTTGTCGCCTGAACGCATTCGAAGGATCGCCGGGATCTCCGCTGGATAAGCGATGGGAACAAAGTTTAGGGAGAGCCCCAAGATGGAATTTTGCCCCCGGGAGTCGGATTGCCGGCAACGTTCTGATCGCGGATCATGAGCACCCGGTGCCGGAGGCCAGACACCTCAGGATGAAACCTTTGAATTCCGTCCACGACGATCGCGCCCGAAGCGCCGCCCTGCAGAGCGGCTTCGGTCAGACCGTGGGCATGCGGATGATACCAATAGATACCCGGCGGTTCGTCGAGAGGGAACCGGAGGTTATATTGAAAAGTTTCACCCGAGTTGATGATGGTGTGCACCACCTCGTCCTCGCCGCAGGTAGGTGAGGTGTTGGTGCCATGGAAATGAACGTTGGTGGAGGAGTGAGTCATCACGGAGCCACCGCAGGTTGGCGGAGGAGCCGGCATCTCGATCGGTGTAGCCGGGGTGTTGTTGGTGATGGTGACGATCAGATGGTCCCCCGGATGGACGTGGAGGGTCGGATTTTCGAGGCCGTCCGGAGTCATGAAACTGAAAAGAGTCCGGCCCTCGTCGTCGGTTCTGGTCTGATAAGAGAATCTGACGCTCAGGTAGCCATCGTGGCTGAATAAAGCGGGAGGGTTACATACGACGGAGCCGGCTGGGAACCGGAGGCAAGAATCGGAAACCGGGGGGACTGGGGCGAGAGAGTTGGTCGGCCAAAGAGAGCTGAGCGGGAGGAACCAGAAAGCGAGGAAGCAAGAGAGGGCTCTAGCGGGCAGGAGAGATGAAATGTAGCGCACGCGCTAAATGAGAATGATTCTCATTTTCATGTCATCTCACATTTTTCATTTTTGTTTCGGTCTGCCACGGTACGGACGAGCTCCCGCTCGTCCGATGCTAATCGGAGCACAGCGCTGGGGACTAACTAATGTGGACGAGCAGGAGCTCGTCCCTACCGTTGTCGTTTGGCCGAAAAGATCGAGTTTTCGCCTAGAGCGTCGAAAGTCTTTATGCCCCCGGTTGCGCGTTCAGATCTTTCTGGAGCCTCGCCCTACCACCTCATCGCCCGAACGAATAGAGGAGGCTTACTCCTTGGAGCCATAGCACGGGGTGCGTCCTCGCCGGATACTTACTTAGAGGAGAGGTAAGGAAAGTATGAAACTATTTCATCAGAAGATGGCAGTGCTTCTTTGCGGATGCCTAACGCTCGCCGGTTTAGGGAACGCATTTGCATCTACGACTGCCACGCCTGCTTCGCAGCCGGCGCCTCAAGCCGTGAAGCAGAGTCCGGATCAATTGCGTGAACTTGTGGCGCCGATTGCTCTCTATCCGGACCCGTTGATCGGACAGATCCTGGGGGCCGCTACTTATCCATCGCAAGTGCTTAAGGCCGATGATTGGATGCAGCAACATCAGGGGCTGGCTGGTGATACCCTAACCAAAGAGGTAGACAAACAGCCATGGGATCCTAGCGTTAAAGCGCTGACCGAGTTCCCTGCGGTACTCGCTAATATGAGCCAGAATCTGGCTTGGACCGCGGAGTTAGGCGATGCCTACGTCAATCAGCAGCAGGAATTGACAAAGACGATTCAAGACATGCGGCAACTGGCGAAAGGTGCCGGAAACTTAACGCCGACTTCCCAGCAGAGCGTAACCGAGGATGGAGATACGATCGATATTGAACCCACATCGGCGGATGAAGTCTACGTTCCTCAATATGATCCCTGGGACGTGTATGGGGACTTACTGCCTACTTTCCCTGGTTGGGCTCCGTATCCCGGACTCTACCTTTACGGCCCGGGAATCGCTTTCGGATTGGGCTTCGGTCTTGGATCGTTCGGCGGCTATGGCTGGGGTTGGAATCACTGGGGCTGCGATTGGCATCATGGCCAGGTGGTGTACGATCACCACGCGTTCGTCTCGCATAGTAGATCGATCGTAGACAGAGGTAGTGCTCATTCAGTGGGCCATGATTTTCATTCGGCGTTGGCCGGACATGCGGCATCCCGGCTAGACAGACATGCGGCATCCCATGTTAGTCACAGCTTCCATACGGCAAGGAACTACAGCGCCTTTAGATCTCACTCGGGAGCCCATGCTTTTTTCAATAGTGGAGGATTCCACGGGTCTCATGGGGGTGGTTTCCACGGTGGAGGGTTTCATGGAGGGGGCCATGGAGGACACAGGTAACGGTCAAGGGTCGACCGTCAGGGTTCGGTTGGGAAGATGGTAGCCAGGTACAGAGTGCCTGGCTACCTTTCCATTTGCTAGTTTCGCTAGGACGTCGTTCTAAGTGCTAGCTAACCGGCAACATTACTTCTTCGTTGCGAAAAAAAGATTAGGAGTATTCGAGAAACCGCTGGCGTTATAGGCCCAGAGGGTAGCTGAATAGTTCGGGTCGTTAGGAATCAATCCCTTGACCTCAAGAGACGTTCCTTTCGTGATATGAACAGCGACATCATTAAAGGCCAGACCAGGATGCGCCACAGTGATGGCGTAGGCGATAGCAGCGCTCACGGGAGCCCATTTAAATTTCGCGGTAGTTACACCTGAGGTCACCGCAAAAGTAGTGACGTCTCCTGGTACTGTCCCGCTCTGCGTTCCAGAGATCAAAATCTGGGTGGCGAATCCGCAACCGAAGAGGCTCCCGAGGCCGGTGGCGTTACAGTAAAGGGGCTGAAAAAATGTACCGCCAGCGCTATACCCGGAATATCCCGGATAATCGGTGGTATAGCCGTTATTACCGTCAATAATCGGATACAGAAACTGGGACGGCTGGCCGTATCCGTTGGTAGTGATAGTGTTGTTAGCCGTGTTGTGTTTAATTGAGGTCGCGAACGGCGACAGCCAGTTACCCACATCATAGAGAATCGGGTTAAAAAAGCCGATATCTCCTAATCCGGAATATCTCATCCCCACATTCACGATGCCTAAGTAACTTGCCCAGATCGGTGCAGCGACACTGGTACCACCCGCCGACAGCCAGCCACCATTCAGCTTGGAGTAGACGGCCGGGCCGGTGTTAGAGTCGCCAACGGCGGAGACGTCGGGCACGTCGCGGTATTTTAACGATCCACCTTGATGCGTGATAAAGAAGGGATCCATCTCACCTTGAAAAGATGGGAACTTCCAAACATCACTAATGCCGCCACCTGAGGCAAAAGGCCCCACATCTGAAGTATTCCAGACCTGCTCGGAAACGTACTGTTCACCGGCGCCGGTGAATAAAGTGGTGCCTCCGACCCCGGTAACATAAGGTTGAGAAGCGGGATCAGAAACGTTGTAAGGATAGTGAGGACCTTGGTAGCCATTTCCGTAGGCGCCATGATCGCCGGAGCTCGCCAGTACGGTTATCCCTTCCGAGGCCAACTGCACCAGTGCGGCATTTTCGGCCTTGATAGCGGCTTTACCTTGCAGTCCTTCGTCTTGGCCGTAAGAGATGCTCAACACCTGGGCGGTCTTATCATCGGCCACCTGGGTCAGTGTATCGAGCAGGGCGACCGGGAAGGTATCAATGCCGTCTTCGTAGACCAGGACCTCATGCACGTTCGGGTTAATTGCGATCACCATATCAATGTCGAGGACCGCTTCCAGTTCTACATCTAAGCTATCCACGCTACCGTTATATTTGTCGACGCTGACAAATGTTACCGGCGGATGAGGCAATTTCATCCGGTTGAGATAAGTCTCGACATCTGATTTGAAGAAGCCTCCCTGCTCAAATAACGCTATTACGGTCTTGTTATCCAGATTACCGAAAGTAGGAATTGAGTAAATGGTCCGTAGATCAGCAGCCGAGTAATAGGTTCCTGGGCCGGTGCCGCCAACGTTCACGCTCTTATTAGCAGGCTGATCGCTTGGGTTCTCGCCCATTACCTGGCCCACCTTGACCTGCGGCGTATACTTGGCACCATCCGTTAGTCCAATCACGGCGGATGTCTTGTCAGCTATTGCCTCCGGGACAGTAGGGGCAACGGCCGCAGAATAGAATTCCGCGCCGTCCGGTGAACGGTAGTTGTTGATCTGAGTGTTGAAGATAGACTGCAACTGGGCCGCGGTCCCGCGGACGGTTAAAGCGGTCCGAGCGATTGACTCTTGGGTAACGCTGAGCCCGTTAGCTGCGGCCCATTGCTTAATGGCCGCATAATCGGATTCGCTGGCGCCATACCGCTGCGCAAACTCTTGCGGAGTCAGGTATTGGTGGAAAAGTGGATCGCCGCGCCTGGAGACATGGTCCACAAAATCAGCGGCGCCCTTGGGGTCCGACAAGGGCAATGTGAGCACCACACTGATGTGTTGGCTCCGGTCAACGGGACTGACAAAAGTCGATTTAGTAACTAACGGTGAAAGTTCAACCGCAGCCGTTTGACCGAAAGCGCAATTGGGCTTGATCAACAGCGATAGAATCACAGCGAGCGCGATCGGTAATAGCTGTCGCCAGCTAGTAGCATCACGACTGACGCGAGCCCGCTGATCCTGGCTCGCGATGTAAGATCGATATTGCATAGGGAGTTTAAACGCAACGTAGGAATTGATAGTTTAAGGAAGGAAAACCGGGTGAGACTACTTAGTAGTGAAGTTTTCTATCTCCTGGGAGGCGCCGGCCTTGTTCACGGCGTAGGCGTAAAGGCTATAGTTGGTTTGCGGAGTCAAGTTGGTGATGGTCAATTTCGTTTGTTTGGTCACGAAGCCGATCGTGGTGTTCGTGAGAAATCCGGGACCTACCAACTCGAATATGTAGCCATCGGCGAGATCGGCCGTGGTCCAGCGGAATGCGGCCGTAGTCTTAGTCAATTTAGGGGAGAAGAATACAAATCCCGCAGGAGCTTTTCCCGTTCCTTTCTGAGCGGTGAGCACTTGGGTTGCAAGATGGCCGCCCCAAATCGTGCCAGAGCCAGTGCAGTTGTTATATCCAAATCCGCCGGGATAGCCCGGGGTACCCCCAAACAGGCCGGGATTCCCGTTCGTTCCATCCGGTACCGGGAAGAGATAATTCGATGGGTTGCCATAACCGATACCGAGTAAGAAACCGATCCCGTATAACGTCGGGTTAAAGAACCCTATCGATTTGCCGAATAAGTATTGAGAGCCGGCGTTCAGGATACTGATATAGCCACCCCAGATGGGAGCGGAGAGACTGGTACCGCCAATCTGAATCCAGCCGCCATTGATCTTGGAGTATACTCCAACGCCGGTGAAGGGATCGCCTACCGCGCCGACATCCGGGACGTTACGGTAAGTGGACGATCCGCCGTTTGTGGTCACATAAGCAGGCACTTGCCAATCTGGGATGGTCCAAAAAGAGCTAACCCCGCCACCGGTGGCGCTGTCGTTCCATGCTAGACGGTTCCATACTTCTTCCAGGAGCCACGCTTCGTTTGGACCGGTAGTTAGGGTAGTACCGCCGACACAGGTCACGAGCGGTTGTGAGCCTGGATCCGGCGCCTCTAACTGAGCCGGGCTAGAGAAACCTCCGGTCCGGCCGTAGGCGCCATTGTCACCCGAACTCACCAAGACCGTCATGCCTTCCGCTGCTAACTGAGTCAAGGCGGTGTTTTCTGCGATCATCTCAGCGTCTCCTTGCTGGACCTCATCCACGCCATAAGAGATGCTCACAGTCTGAACTTTATTGTCCGTCGCTATTTGATCTAGAGCGTCGACCATGGCGACTGCGAAAGGATCGTTCCCGTCCTCATAGACCAAGACTTCTTTCACCTTCGGGTTAATCCCGATGATCATGTCGATGTCGAGGACCGCCTCGAGCTCAATTTGGCTGTCGTCAACGTGACCATCATATCCGTTCACGCTAACAAAGGTGACCGGCACCTTCGGTAGTTTCATTGTTTTGAGGAAGGTGGTGACGTCGGATGCGTTGAAACCGCCTTGTTCAAAGACGGCGACGCTTTGGGGAACGAGGTCGCCGTAAGCTGGGATTTGGTAGCACGTTCTTAGATCCGCCGGGCTATAAGTTCCTCCGGGACCGGTGCCACCGCTATCCGGCGCTGTGGTTGGGAGCGCCGCATCCTCGCCAAAAACCTTGTACGGTTTGGCCAGGGAGGCGTAATGCGCGCCGTTGGTCAGGCCAATGACGCCGCTGACTCGCGTCGCGATTTCGTCGGGGACAGTCGGTCTAAAGGCAGCAGAATAGAATTCTTTGCCGTCTGCGGATCGATAGTTGTTCAGCTGGGTTTTAAACAGCGTTTGGAGCTGAGCGGTCGAACCCCGCACGGTTAGGCACGTCCGAGCCGCCGACTCGTGCACCACGCTGAGGCCGTTGCTTGTCGCCCACTCCTTTAGGGCCGCATAGTCGGCATTGTTCGCACCGTACCTGGTCGCGAATTGTTGCGGAGTCAGGTACTGATGAAACAGCGGGTCTCCTGGTTGCGAAACGTGCCGTACGAATTCGGCCGCGCCCTGAGGATCTGACAATGGTAATGTCAGGATCACGCTGATCGATTGATTTCGCTCAACGGCACTGAGCAAGGTGGATTTTGCGACCAGCGGCGACAACTCGACGGCTTTGGTCTGGCCGAAAGCGTGGCCGGACGTAATGAATGGCGACAACAGTAGCCCAAAGACGAAGGCTTTGAGCGCTTGCCGATTGGGAACATAGTGACTAGCGCGAGTTGGTAATAACCAACTGACGCAATAATGGACATATTGCATGGTAGCTTAGTGAAGAAACTGCAGAGATTAGGGAGGGAATGACGAGACGGGAGGCCAGCCTACGCTAGCAAAAAGGGAGCTGTCGCGGGTGAGTGGAAAGACTCAGTCACGCGCTATTAGTTCCGGTACAGTGTACCGCCGATGAGAATTCGAGGCCCCAGCTTGGGACCGGAACCGTCAGAGAGGATCGGGCAGGACCAACGACGGATTGATCG
>Ga0207067_10136_pt2 | contig 24454 bp, 23 predicted proteins | sample Alteio_BWMinCont_25_FD_153484 | JGI IMG/M metagenome (GOLD analysis project Ga0207067, IMG submission 153484) | Enriched cells from forest soil in Barre Woods Harvard Forest LTER site, Petersham, Massachusetts, United States -... | ecosystem: Environmental > Terrestrial > Soil > Temperate forest >...
ATTGAAAGATATTCTTTTTGAAAGGCATTACAAAGTTGGCTATTTTCAAAGAGAATATAAATGGGAGCGAAACCATATTGAAGATTTATTAGTTGATTTGGAAAGAAGTTTTAATTCCAATTGGAATAGTGCCCATGCGCAAAAAGATGTCGCAAATTATGATAAATACTATATGGGCCCTGTTGTTCTTTATGTTGACAATTCTGAATATAGCATTGTAGATGGTCAACAGAGATTGACATCTTTCGTTTTAATAATGATTTACTTAAATCATCAATATAACAATATACTTAAGATTAAAAATAAGTTTGAAGGCTATATATATTCCGAGCATTATGGCACTCAGTCATATAATATGAATATACCTGAAAGGGATAGAATGTTAAACTTTCTGCATAATGGAACTGAATTTGATGATTCGATTTTAAAAAATGAATCATGTAAAGCAATTCTTGAAAGATATAATGATATTACCGAATTATTCCCTCCCAGTCTATTAGAACCAAATGTATTCCCCCTTTTTACAAACTGGCTGACAGAGAAACTCGTATTTATTGAAATATTAACCCAAACAAGTGAAAGTGCCTATACCATATTTGAAACAATGAATGATAGAGGTCTGAATTTAACACAGACGGAATTATTAAAAAGCTTCCTGCTATCGAACGTTAAGGACGAAATTAAAATAAAAGAACTTGATAGTATTTGGAAAAACAAAATCAGCCTACTAAACACTGTTGATGATGACCAGGACTTTTTTAAAGCATGGCTTAGGGCTAAATATGCTATGACAATTCGAACCTCAGAAAAAGATTCTGAAAATAAAGATTTTGAAAAAATTGGTACAAGATTTAGTAGCTGGACACAGGAAAATACCAAGGTGAAAGATCAAAGCGAATCAAACTTACTTCTCGATATTAAAGATCCCAATTCATTTTATTTCTTTGTAAAATCAGATTTCAATTTTTTTAGCGATATATATTTACAACTTAGAAACTTTGAAATCTCTGACAATTTGCCAGAACATCGTTTCAAACTCTTATCATATCGTGGGGTTTCGCCATCCTTGAGTTATCCTTTAGTTCTTTCACCAATCCATAAAACTGATATCGAAGACACTATAAACAAGAAAATTGACTTAGTTGTTAAATATATTGATTCATTTGGTGCATATAGAATGTTATTGGCAGAACCAATAACACATAGTTCAATTCGCAATGCAATTTATCTTAAAATAAAAGAAATAAGAAATGCAGATTTGTCAATTCTATTATCAAAGTTGACTGCTGAAATTAACGAGTATAAAGTAAAATACTTAAATGATGATTATACCCGTTTTGATTCCAATTCAAAATATATTTTATCCCGTTTATACAATAACAGACATCCTGAAATAGAATTTGCAAGTTTATATTTTCAAAGGAGAAGAGATTCGTTTGTTTTATACCAGCTCTTGAAAGCGGAAGATTTTGAGAGTGAAAAGCTCGGACTACATAAAGGTCTTAAAGATAGAATATTGATAAGTTTATGTAGTTACACTATGGTTCCCAAACACTTGGTTATCGAACTCAATAATTTAACTTTAGTTAAAAGAATTCTTAAATTATTGAGTATCGGTAGTTTATTTGAATTTGCAGATAGTAAAGACATTGACTTAAATAATTTAAAAGACTTTTTCATGAAACGGGAGAAAAGACTAAAGGAATTGGTAATAACTAATTGGAAGATGTAATAAAGGTATCCATTCAGAGTGAAGAACATAAATTGTAGATATGACATATAATACATCTATCTCCTTCCACGAATTGTTTCTATCGTGTCTTTTAGTCGTTCTTGCAATTCTATTGCACTATCAACATCATAATCTATCCTTCGAATATGGGCTACATCAAAAAATTTATGTTCAATCCCTCGCTGTAACAGAAAAATCAATTCCTTATTCAAGGCCTTAGCATAACCAATCTCAAAGAATACGTTTTTATTGCAATTACTGACCTCACAAATAATAAACTCAGCCTTTTCAATTTCTCTATAAATGGTATCTACGATTATATCATTATCATTAAAGTCGTCTGCACGATAGATGTCAATATTCATTTCACCTTTTAAATAATCCCGAATATTTTCTTTAAAAAAGACGTCTAACTTACTTCCAAAAGGCATTATCATAAAACCATGATTTACTTCAACATAAATGTCATCTACTTTTTGATGTAAAGTAAAAACCAACTGCTGACTTTTATCAATTCTTATGTCCATCACTTTATAAAAAGTAATGCCTTCAAAGGTTATATAAAATGGTTTATGGTTTTGAGTATATTCAATTAGGGGTACCACTGTTCTCAAATCTTCTTTTTTGAGCACGCTCCAATCACTCTCTTTTAGATCATAAAGGTGTGGATGTTTATATTGGAAATATGCATAAAAAGATTTAGAATCAAAATATCTGATCGGCTCAATCATTAAGTAAAAACGATCAGGGTGTGAAACAAGCGCTTTCCTTGTCTTTAAACATTTTTTGTATTCTTCTTCAGTTACAAATCGGGCAAAATACTGTTCTTGCATAAATTCATTTTATTAAATATAGCATGAATAAACTTAGAATATTTTATGAAGGCGGTAATTTGCTGATAACTAAATGCACTAATGCCGGATCATGCAGTAGCCGTTCCATTTCGCTCTGAACAATATCTTCAATATCCTGCTTGACCTGTAAGTAATTTCGTTGCACCATTGTATTATCGAGTTTACGTATAACCGGTATGGGCTTATATGCGTCCTGTTCTTTTTTCAATGCTTCATTGTCGTTTATGATCTCGCAATGAAATGTCTTCAGCTCAATTTTATTGTCCGGATCATCGGCTACCATACCCACAAATTCCCCTGAACTAAGAGATGATATTTTAGAAGGCGGCACCGCTGCTTCTAACTGCTTGGAACGGCTGATAGAGGTATCCTGACTATTGATAGAAAGACTTTCACGGTCCTGCATGATCTTACCGAAACGTTCGCTTAATTGCCTGGCAGTATCACCTGTAACCTGGCCAGAAATAATATTACCGACGATATTCATAATTACGTCTGCCTGTTCCCGACCATAGTCTTTACGCAACTGGGAAAAGTCTTGAATACCTAAGCAAGTAGCTACTTTATTGCTTCTTGCAGTAGCGATCAGGCTATCCATATTGTTCAGGTAAATGGTAGGAAATTCATCAAAAATAAGACTGCTTTTCAGCTTTCCTTTTTTGTTCACAAGCTTAACCAGGCGATTCACATATAGCGACAGTACGGCACCATATATCTGTATCTTCTGAGGGTTGTTACCCATGCAAACGATCTTCGGTTTTTCAGGGTCGTTGATGTCTAAATTAAAATCGTTGCCGCTTAATACATAGTAAAGCTGGGGAGAAGATAATCTCGCCATTGCTATTTTTGCAGCTCCGATCTGACCTTCCAGTTGCTCCATTACATCGTTAAGGAAGGCGGTCAAAAAAGGGTTAATTAGAACTTCAATTTCCCTCTCCGTCCTTAAAATGGTAAACAGCCGCTCATAGTCCATTTGCATTAGCTCGATGACATGCGGCAATGTGCAAAATTCACCATCCTGGAACTTCCTCAAGTACCAAATAATAGCAGTTAAAAAATTAATTGGACTCTCGACGAAAAAATCCCCTTGACGCGAATGCCACTGCCTGTTTAGCCCCATTAAAATTGTCCTGGCCGATTCTACTGCATCGGTAATGTCAAGCATGGCTGCCGGGTCCAAAGGATTACAGCGATGGCTCCGGCTAAGGTCATCGAAGTTAATTACATAAAATTCAGGGGGGATTTTATACTGATTTTTATACTTCAGCCAGGTATTGTAAACGATAGTCGAAAGGTCATCGTACTTAAAGTCATACACGAACATGGAGAAACCCTTTTGAATATGCTGCGTAATTACATGTCGAATTACGAAGTATGATTTGCCTGCTCCTGGACTACCGGCTACAAGCAACCCGCGAAAAGGATTTATGATATTTATCCAGCTTTTACGAACCTTTCCCTTCAAATTATATTGTGCGGGAAGATTTATAGAATATTCATTTTCTAGTAGTCGCTCTTCCTGGGGGAACGTCTCATTTTCGTTGTTGAAAATGTCGTTATTAAGCCGGTCTTTAATGATTCGTGACAACAATCCCCCACCGGTCATTACGAGCATATAACCTGTTACAGTGATTGCCATGTAAAGGATAGCAAGCGTTACCATTTGCAATCCCAATAGCAGGATCAGATAGCTGATAAAGTAGGTAAGTAACCCAGTAATAATGTATGCAAAGGCAGACTTTAAATTCTGCTTTTCATCTTTTCTGCCCCTTGATCCTAATAGGGAAATCGCCAAAAATCCTAATGCGATCAACTTAGATTTATAGAAGTTACTAAACAATCCTGTGTTGCTGATATTCGCCATCAGGCTATCGCTCAAGGCAGCCGTGAGGTGCCATTGCCGGAACGCCCCGTAGCAGAAATAATAAAAATGTAAAGCCAATACGACCATACTGATCAGCCTGGTCATGTCAAGGATCTTCCTTAACGCCTGTTCGTTTTCTCCTGTCTGCACAACTCACCCTCCCCGTGCTTCTCTGTCAGAAAAGCTTTTAATTGTTATTGATTATTCGATAAGCGTTTCCGCTTCTTCTTTTTGTTTGTTCTTAATTCAAAGGGCAGCGCGTCACCCGTATATTCCTGCTGTAGCAAAGCATCCGCAAGGGACGGTATCAAATGACCTGAAGCAGAAGTGTTATCAGGTGACTGCCCTGTGTGTGTGTTATTTTGACCTCGTAAATTTTCGGACTGATCGATCTTGACTTTTGGCTCCCGTGTTATTACTATTCCACACCTTTCCTGTATGGCCTTAGCACTATATTGTTTACCCAGATCACTGCCATTAAAGACCACTTTATTCTTATGATCTATATATGTGATACCATAAATGCCGCCTGCTTCACTCTCCCTGAGAACCGTGGCAATACCTTCTCTTTCCAGGCTTTTGATCAGGGACTGAAGGGGTTGCCTGGGGCTTTTCAGCAAGGACAGGTCAATGGCATTTTTGACCCTTACGCGCAGCGGGTTTTTAAGCAGTTCGTTCTTCTGGAACTTCTCTTCTAAATTTTTCAAGGTCGGTTTGAAAAAGAACTGGCTGGCTTTTACAGGTGCGCCAACCCTATTGCCATGCTCATCCAGTACCCGGAACATCAGGCCGTTGCCCTGGTACATTTTTGACCGTTCCGTCCCCCGGTCTGCCATCACGTTATAGAGCTTCAACAAGGCGTTCAATTCCGGCAATGAAGAATATTTATAGGTGTCCAATACGGCCCTCAGCACATTATTAATGGCGCGTTTGGTCTCCATTTTACCATACTGGACCTTCTGCGCATTGACAGGCTCCAGCTTCTGCTTTTCCTTTAGTTTGCTGTCTTCTGCTTTGACCAGGCCAAAGTCTATTTCAATTTCTTTCCGGGCTTTTTCAGACTGGTTCTTACCGATGTTCTGTGTATCTATTCGCTTCCCATCAGGTCTGATCTTTACAGACACAATATGAATATGCGGATGCCCGGCATCAAAATGTTGGTACACTAAATAAGGCTGTTCACCAAAGCCGATCTTATCCATGTAGGTATTGGCTATGGCAATCAATTTTTCTTTATCCAATTGCTCGGAAGGGTCGAAATTTAGGGAGATATGAATGCTGTTGTGGGTTACATTTTCATTCAAAGCAGCCTGGTTCTTCAGCCTGTTCAGCTTATGGTGAAAGTTCAATTTCTCCTTATCTATAGGATAGTTTTCGGCGGTCAAAAACTCCGCTACGCCCTTCTGAACTTTCTTCTCATTATAGTTCAATGTGTCCGTCAGGGAAGGATTGGGCGGGTGAAATCTTGCAACCATTTTTCAGCAAATTTTTGGATATTATTATTAGCGTCTCCCACCAGTTTTTGAATAATGTTATTGTCCTTTTCATAGAGCCTGATCCAGTATAAAACATTGTCGTTTTGGTTCATGGAATTAAGTTTTCGGACGGCCTGGTTGAAGTTGTTACTGATCGCAAAAAGGGACTTTCGCATCGGCGTCAGCTCTGTCATTAAGTCATCAAGGGACTGGTTGCGGTAGTAGGTGGTCAGGTGTTTATGCAGCAATTTATTGCGTGCATATTCACTCAGTTTTCGGCAGGTGGTCCTGGTGAACTGCTTATGAATGATGTTGTACTCGTCTTCTGAAAGGCGTATATGCAGCCATTTTGTTTTGTTGTTTTCCTTATCCATCTCACTAATCGTTATCACTTAACAGTATTCAGATCGTCAAAAACAGCTAAAGCAGCCCGCCCACGACTTCGGAGTGAACCGGCGGTTAAATTTCGGTTGTGATACAACCGGACATTTAACAAATGGCACACGGACAGCCATTTACCTGCTTTTTTAGGGAGTTAAGCCAATTGACAGCTATGCTCTTATAATTATCCGGTCTAATATGGGCCATTCTGCCTTTTCTGGCGGATGCGTTTTTTTTGTACCACCCTGGTATTGTTGCCTGCTTTTGAGACGAGCCAATTGTTTAGGTCTTTGTGGCCTTTATAAAGGCTGCTTGCATCCGAATAAATATTGCTTAATGACAGGGCGTAGGCACTGCAATTTTGTCCGGGAACATCGTTATCCAGGTAGAGCGAAGCTTTCTGATATTGCTCGATGTGGGGGCGCGCTTTTTCAAATTGAGATACCGAGTTCAGGATCACAAAATCACATTCATTTGTGCCTAAGACCTTGAAATTTGTCAGGTACGAAAGGAAATCAAAAAAGCCTTCAAAAACAGCGACATGTTTATTGTTCAAACCACTTCGGATGACTGTAATATCCTTGGGTGAACTGCTGCTTTTGAAGAAAGGATTGCGTAATTCATAGCCGCCTGAATCATTTTTAAACCCTATTGCATAATAGGTTTTATCGTCAACCGAGTAACGTACTTCACGACAGTAACGGGTGGCAATGTCTGTGTCTATCTTTCTTTGTTCCAGGTAATGCAACAAGCTCTTTGCGGTGATCTCAAAGTCCTGTAAGATCGTGATCCTGCTTTCTTTTACAGGTCGTTCCGATGGTGTATGAATAGGCTGGTGAAAAGAAATACCAGTATTCAGTTTTTGCAATAATCCACTTACATCGCACTGGTAAAATAAGATACCAAAATCCACAAGGCTGCCCCCCTTACCTAACCCGTGGTCATACCAGCGGTTCAGTTTGCGGTTTACCTTAAAAGAAGGTGTGTTTTCATTTCGTAACGGCGACAGGTACCAGTAATCGGTATTCCTCACTTTTGCCGGTTCATAACCTAACTGGGAGAGGTAGTTGACCATATCCCATTGCTTGACCTCCTCGCAGGAAAGCCCATGTTTTTTATTGTCCATACATCACTTTTCTAACCTCACTAATCTTACGGAAGTACGAATGTAAAGTGATACAATGGATCTGTCCCCAGCCCTTCAAAAATTGAAGTGCTGCCTGTCAAATGCATGAAGGCATTTACCTTAGCTAAAATATAAACAACTAAATTTTAGGTTATGGACAATAAAGATGCAGCGATGGTATTGGACGCGTTATTAAGCGCACCGGGAATGAATGAGATCGTAAAGTTGGACGTAAAACTTTCGAGAAAAAATGTGTTGATCTTAAGCAGTATCCTGAATAGGGGGCTATCCGCCAAAAGCGACGAACAATTCAATTTATTAGAGAGTGTGCCGAAAGACAGCTTAAAGGCAAGTATCGAGGAGCTGGCTTCCTTTTCAGGAAATTGTCTCCAAAAAGCAGAGCTCACAGAGTTTAATGAAAAGCTGAAGTCGCTCAACGCTAAATAGTAGTAACGGACAACTATTATTCACAGCCTGTTGCAGGAAAATGAGTACCGCTTTTCTATCATCAATGAAACTCATTTTCCTGCATCTGGCTGTACCGCTTCCCTTCCCATAATCTGTTCCATCGGAACTGATTATAAATTTTGACTTTTTAAGTAAACTGTTATATTTGAGCTTCACAATTGTGATAAGGTTTAGGTAGAAAATCCCACGCAGCGAGTGCCTGGGATTTTCTTTTAACAGGAATTTTAAAACGCCTTACCTGCTGCTCTTTTCTGTATGGTTACTCCTTGGGTTGTCGAACTTTTCCGTATAGGTAAAATGCACTACAATACATATCAGGCCAATAATAAATGTAAAATAGACGAGGAACAGCATGAACCTTTCAAAGTATTGTGTTCCGACCTTGCGTCCATAAGAGCTGAACTCCTGGACCCCATAAGCATTCTTCCGGTAGAAATTTCTACTTCCTAACCAATACCTGGTGCCCAATGCCAGGACTATCAGGACTATTCCAATAACAAGCATAACTCTTCCTTTTTATGTTTAACTAATTTACGATTTTCGGATGACTTGTTTACCTCCCCGGTAAACGATACTATATCCGCTGCTTTCTATGATGCCGCGCAAAAGGTTTTCCGCGCTTTTAGCGTCAAAGGAATCTTCATTGCTCATATGTAGATAGTGTAATCCTTCAAAAAGCAACACACATCGCGCCAATATTTCTATGGCTTTTCTTTCTGTCTTATCTGCTAAGATGCTCATGGTTTATTTTTTAAGGTTAATATTTGTTCATAGATATGTTGCCAGTAGGCTTGCAGCCGGCGATCCAATTCGGCATAAGCAACATCAGTATGATGCCAATGCCTGTAATCATCGGCCTGCTCTATGGCAGCTTCCAAATCCGTTATTTCGATCTGCTTACCATTCAAATCTGTCAGGTACATGATATGTGTTTTAAGGATTAAATAATAAGTCTATAGCTACAGCGAATTTCTTATTGGCGTGTTGCCTGATGTTGGCATAAACCATCAGGCAATGAATGGTAACAAAAGCTGCATCATCATAAAACAACTGGAACGAGAAATGCCAGTTATTCTGGCACCCGTACCTATAGATCCGGTCGTTGACTTCGCCAGCCAGGGATAACCATTCATCAAAAGAGAAACGTTCATCGTTCCAATTTTTACGGTTTACTTCTTCCTCCTCTAATATCGATCTGCACATGCCCTGGATAAATTCAAGTAAAGCAGGTATCTCACTTGGAAATAATTGGTGCAGTAATCTTGCTTTCGCAACATTGGTTAATTTATTTAATGCTTTCATGATCTTTCTATTTAGGTTCTGATAATTCAATAATTTTATTTTCAAGCACTTCCAGTATATTCAGCATATCCCGTGTGCTAAATGATTCTCCAAAAAAGTGGATGGGTAGGTAATCATCGAACAACTCTACTTTTAGCATGGACTCCCCTTCGGTGATACTGATGCTTTCCAATGACTGGTAACCATTTAAAAGCGTTTCAAACTCTCCGACTGCGAGCTCATTTTCTTCCAGTTCAATGAGTAATTCTGTATTGCCGTTCATTTCAAAAAGACATTTTGCAGCCTCGTTGATCTTGCTGTCTGTTGTTTTCTCTATGTGTTGCAATGCGGCCATTAGGCCGGGCGCTGCATATTGATAAGCTGACATAAAATAATTTTTAAGTGTTTATTGATCTTGTTATTGTTCAAAGGAATAGGCGGAGGTTTTGGGCTTCCTTCCTGTTGTCGGCATGAAATGGCCGCCATTCTTCTTCCATTTTAGAGAGGATAGCATAGTATATTATTTTTGCCATCCTAAAATCCCCGGCCGGCTCGTTGGTAATATCCAGTGCGCCGCATTCGATAGCTTTATCAAGCAGGGCATTGATCTGTTGTAATGGGGGATTTACCTGTAATAACCCTGCGAAGCTTTGCTTTAATTCATCTTTGGTCATGGTCGTAATTTTTATGCAGCCGCTTGTCCGGCGGCTGCCTGTTATCCATATATAGTTTATTGCGCGGGCGCATTTAAAAAGCCCTGTTGTTCGATATTGCTTAGCCATTGGTTGGCAAATACGGTATGGTCGGCCTGCATTTTGCGATCGTATTTATCTGGCCTGTTGCCTTTGAAAAGAATGCTTTCCTGGTATATGCCCAGGTTAGCCTGCTGAAATAGGTAAGGCCTTATTTCTGCCTGCTCCCATGCTGTAGCATCCTGCCTTTTGTCCACCACGATGAAGCACATTTCAGGGTCTTGCATCAGGTCACCGTTCTGTACATAATAATGGCATAAGCTATAAAGACTACCATTTCCCCAGAGGGTATCTATATCTTCACCCACTCGTTCAATGGTGAGCGGCATAAAAGACTCATTCTGAATTTTTAGATGCTGTGCTCCGTTCATTCGGTCGATGAGTTTGCAGAATATCTGCGTACTCTTCTTGTTCAATGTTTTCATAATTGATGTGCGCCCTTTGTCCGGCTGCGCCCCGGTTTGGTTTACTGATTCATTTACTTTGTTTGGCTTGATTAGTGAATTATGCTAAGCTGATCACTTTGCGTTTATCTGAGTGGATCACCTCGCTGCCGTATTTGTCCCGGATTTCATCGAGTGTTTTTTTGCCGCCTTTGGTAACTTTATAATCCTCGCTGCGGTAATACCAGGCTTGCTTTTTTGACGCGAAAAATAGACCTGCTGTCTTTAGCTCCTTGCGTACCGGGTAGGTATTTCCGGTGACCCATATCCAAAATCCAACAAGCTCTATGGTGATCTCCGGCAGGTGAATAATTTGCTCAATGGTCTTGCGGTATTCCTCTGAGAACCTGATCTGATGCTCGGTTTCTTCCTCTGATAAATTTGCGCCCTTTAATACCCTTGCTGATGCAAAAGCATATTCTTTATTGACCTCCTGCATTGTGGCCGTATCACCACCCATGTCCGGGTGGTGTTGCATTGCAAGCTTTTTATAGGTGGCCTTAACTTCGTCTAACGTGGTGCATTCCTGAAAGAATTTCATAATCGCTGTTTTTAAGTGAGTACTTTTTTTGTTGTTATCTTTTTTTTCATCGCTGGCCTTAAGGCCTTTTCAATGCGAACGGAAAAAAGAAAGGACAAGAAGAGTGGAAGCCAGCATACGGAGAGGGCATAAGTCCCGAAGGGTGGCAGCGCGGGAGCGCGGCCATTATGGGCCTCGACTTGATGGCGACACTATCTTCGCCGTCCCTTTTATCCGTTTGTGTTGAAAAACGAAAGACAGTATGATGCAAACAGAAGGCTGCCCTTATCAAACTTTAGTGGCAATAAAAAACCGTTATGGGATAGCAGTGGAAATCCTGCGAAGCAGATTGCAACGAATAGCCCGGCCCGCAGGGAACGGCATAATCTTTATTAATTATCCCTGCTTATTGATAACTTTAATAACTCATAACCCTCATTTAAGTCGATGGCAGAATTGGATAATATAGAAAGCTTTCTATTTGTTGATGAAGTAAAAAATACTGCTGCAAATAAGGATGGCGAAGATTCATTTTATTACTTTGCCGTTTCAGTCAGTAAAGAAAAAAATACAGAAGTAAGTCAGGCCTTTTCTATTTTAACCAAAGATTTGACGAAGGGATTTCATGCAAAAGATCAGTATAAACCATCAAGAGTAAATCAACTGTTACTTGACGGCATAACGGATCTAATAGTTAAGTACACACTTCCCTGTATTTGTTTCAGGTATGATAAGAATTTGCTTTACACTATAAGTAATAAGCATCTTAAAAACATACATGACGCGGAAATTTCAGAAAGGATAAGTAATTGGGAGTTCCAGGCATTCTTTTATTTTATTCAAAACCTGCATCATGCATTTAAAGGCAAGCTGAACAATATTCAATTTCCAGTGTGTGCCTTTTTCGACCGGGGGATCTATGGTATGAATGATAAAATAGAAGGTATAGATTTTAATTCTGAATACCTTAAAAGAGCCATATTTACGAGTAAAAAGAAGATCAAATTATTAGGATTGCCTGACCACCTGGGTTATATATTTAGTAAAGCAAGAATAAGCTTTCACAATAGGGAAATGAAAGAAGTCGATTTAGATTTTTTAAATAATGACATTTATGCAATGCAATTATTAAAACTAGCACAGCATCACCTTTTTAAATATTTAGAGGCGGATCAGTGGCTTAATGAGCTGTAAATAAACTCATATACATTATTGAAGTTGGTCGCCAAAATCATTTTAGAGCACGTTTATTTTCTTAGTAACTTTTACAAGCAATTCAGAATATGAAATTAAATGACCTGGCAGTTAAACGCGATTATGAACCTCAATCAGTAAATTATTATGGGGACAATGGCGGGCAGTTCTTCTTTACTTTTGAAGAGTTTTCTAAGAAATACCTGAATGCAGATATTAATACGGACCTTATAGTAAGATGGGACATAGTATATTTTGAGGCCGACAAGGGATATTATATGGAAATCCACATGTTACACCAGGATACCGGCAAATATTCCCCTATCAGGATACAAAGCGTAACGGAAGAAGATGTTCCTCATATTATAAAGTTGCTTACGTTTCATTTTGAAAAGATCAAGCGCCTCTGGTTTCCTTTGAGTGATATTTAGAGGGCGTATTTCCCCAGTATTCACTTTAACTTCGAAGTAAATTCGCAATAAAAATCAATAGTACTTATTATGGCGATAGAGGGCCAATCATAATTATGCAGTCAAAAAATGGCCTGAGAAAAAGTAGTTTCCTTTTAAAGCTCACCCCGAATTGCTATGCCCGTCTTTACTGCGAAGACCGCCAGGCCCACCCGGCTATGGATGTTTAATTTCTCTCCCAGCGCTTTTTGGATACCTTCAACGGTGCGAACGCTGATCCCCATTTTCTCGGCTATTTTGCCATAGTTCATATCAGATGCACACAGCCTGAGATATTCCATTTGCCTTTCCGATATAGAAGGCAGGCTCAGTTTGGCAGCAATACGGATGGTCTCATCAGAGATAAGCCCTGAGAAAAAGTAGCCGTCCTTATAGACAGTTGTAATAGCTTTAAGAAAATCGTCTCCACCACAACCTTTAAGCAGGAAGCCATTTGCACCATCCTGTAGCACCCGCAATATGGTATAATCATCATCAAGCATAGTCAGCATGATCACCTTAAGACCAGGCCACTTCGCTTTAAGTGCTATAAGGGTATCATAGCCATTCATAACAGGCATATTGATGTCCAGGATACACAGGTCCGGTAGCTGGTCTTGTCTGGATAGCTTATCCAACAAGTCCTTTCCGTTATCTGCTTCAAGAATTACGTTGCAATTTTTAAGTGTGTTAATTAAGCTGCAAACACCTTGTCGTAAGATAGGGTGGTCATCTGCGACGGCAATGCGGATGGTTGGATCAACTAATGCATTCTGGTTCATCTGGAAGTATTTAAAAAAATTAGCGTAACTGAAATCCTTCTGCTGTTCAAGGCTGTCGAAAGCCGCCGCAAGCAAAAGGCACAGTTACGCCATTACGGCGTACCATACCCATTGAGTGCTTGCGGTGTTTAATTTTCGACATTTAGAACAGCAACACTATGTTATAATACGATTATCTTTAAGTTCCTCTGATTCTGATCTAGGTTTTCATAAAGCAAAATTAAGACACTTCTTTTCCTTAAACACATATTATTAATGATGTAATTATGCTGTCTTTCTATCTTATATGATATAAATAAATTTTCATAATAGCGTAATATTACGTGTAGGATATATAAACCCGGACATATACTTTTACAGCCTTCTCTCTCATTGCCCAATACCTCCCAAAGGCCATGATTCGTTTAACGGTTGTATGCTACTTACTGATCTGTTGTGTTTTGCCTGCGCGGGCACAGGAACGCAGTGCCGTTCAAAAGCCTGTTTATGTAAATCAGCCAGAAGTATTAAAGGTGCATACGGATTTTATTACCCTTAATAATGATAATAAGCTGTTCCAGGATGTATATTATAAATCAGACCTATCTTTTACCGGCACATTTACATTAACCTGCTACAGGTACAATACGGACAATGACAGTTTCATCGTCTTTAAAAAAACGGAACTGAACCAGTTTTTTAAGTCGGGGGTCAGGACGATCAAGCTGGATTACAGCAAGAACGATAACTATACCTACTTCTTTCCCAAGTTCTATGAAATCGTAAAAAAGACAGAGGTCATTCCACCGGGGAGCTACAAGATCTATATCAGTGTAACAGGTGACTCGATTCATTATGCCACCACCATATTGCGGAATATCGATAGTACGCTTGCCCTGACCTCCGCGTTGCGCAAGGACATCAATAAAGCCCTCTCGCCCCCGGACAGGAGTTTTATGGGTATCCACCTGAGCGGTATCACCAGGTCAAACGCTTCCCTGGCCAATGCCACAAAGGCAATGGACCGTTCAAAGGGCAGGCTGAATAAAGTATATAGCGCCAAAGGTCTTACCCCCGTTGTTTTCGGGCGGGACGGTAAAAAATGTACTGACTTGTATTACGAGCAATGGTTCGTTGGACGCTATGAGATCAGGGAAAATGAAAATGTTACCAGACAGATCGATGCACAAAAAAGTGCATTAACAAAAGGTATTATTCCATCCACCCCAACAAATACCACAAACCCCCAGTCGCTGTTATCACAAGTAAAAGAACTGAACAAAGCAAAAAAGGACGAAAAAGAGACCACCGGGGAGATCGGCATTACGACCGCTGTGAGCAATGGGCAGGAGCAATATTCACAGACGGACAATAACTATATGGAACTGCACGGCAAGATCGCAACGTCGGTCATGAATGTCCCGATTGTGATAGAGGGCATGTACACCACCCAGGACGCGCACCGTACCGTCAAAGCAAGTTATGTGAACGTGCATTATGATATTGAAAAATCAAAAGCGGAACTGACCAACAGCGTCAATTCCTATAACCGACAGTTTTCCGAGCAATCTGCCAAATTGAAAAACGGCGACCAGTTCTACCAGGCGGGTATCAGTAACCTCAACAGCCAGAAAGGAAAGTTGGAATCAGAAATAAAAAATGAGACCGGCATTACCAATCCCACCACCCTTGCGAAAATGGATACCGCGTATCTCCGCCAGAAAATTGACAGCAATGTCAGGAGTAAAGCAGATTCAGGAGCAACCAATGCTACCCAATCAAATGCAGCAGGCAGCGCCGATTCGACACGCAAGGCGGCCATGAACAGGGAACAGCAGCTAAAAGATTCCACAGACAGGGTGTATAAGAGGGTGATGGCCAAGTACCAGAAGATCGAAAAGCTGGAAGCGCAGCTCCTGAAATATAAAATGTTGATGACCCAAAATAAGAACACCACTTATTTTGATTCCGTTCTTGCCTATAATAAAACAAAAGAGTTGGGCAGTAAAGATCCCAGTTACAAACAAATGGCGCAGCAGTCAGAGAAGATATTGCCCGATGGCCAGGCCAAAAAGTTCATCACAGGGCTTACCAGCTTTGATGCAGGGATATTCCCTCAGTATGCTTCCAAATATACCATGTCGGGACAGACCGTGAAAGGGCTGAATATGGGCTATGACTTTGGTTTTGTTGAAGCAGGCCTGACAGTAGGGAAGACAGAATATATCGGCAGGGACGGTAACCTGGACAAATATACCTGTTACTCGGGCCGGGCAAGTTTTAAACCATTAAAAGGCCATAAGGCATCCTTAATTTATTATGGTTATACACCCAGCAGGCAGATGCTCTCTGACCAGTTCTTTAAAAATTCTGATATTGCCCTGCCTACCTTCCAGCAGCCCCAGCATATTGTATCCCTTACCTACGAAGGCATTGTAACTAAAGATGTAAAGTTTAATGCTGAAGCGGCAACCTGTTTCGGTCAGCAACTACAGACAGGTACGGCAGTTAACGGCACCAGCGGGGGGGATCGTTCCGCATACACGTTCAGTACAACAGGCAAGATTCCCAATTCAAGCGCTGAGCTGGAAGCAGCCTATGAAAAGACAGGTATCAATTTCCAGAACAATACCTTGCCTGTAAGTACGAACGGTACCGAAAAGCTCACGATAGCATGGAAGGAGGATTTTTTCCATTCATTCCTGGCCGCAGGCGTGGAATATGATTACCTGCTGCAAAGTAATTTCGCCACAACAGGTGCAAATACCAAGTGGGGCTTTGACCTGAAGACGAAATCTAAAAAATACCCATCCCTCTCCGTATCCTACAAACCATTTACTACGTTCCGCTCCAATTCAGATACGTTCAGTATCCCGCAGCATCCGCTCCTCGGTTCTGTTTTTACGGGTAAGGCCAGTTACCAGATCAAAAGGCCGGGACGTTCCATCCGGTTTACATTCATCTACAATAAAAGCGTCAGCCACCAGGATACAGTCAATTATGGAACGACGCTCTTACAACTGAACTGCACTTATACCAGGGGTAAATGGATGCTTGGGGCAAATATTGGCAGTACGCAGGTCAACGGTACAACCTTGGATACGACCGGCCCGCAACCTCCAAACAAAACTAAATTTCTAAGCCTTACGGGCAGCTATGCATTTACCAAGCAGTTCAATGTGAATGCCGGGCAGGAATTCGGGATAGCCAATTTCGGCTTTTGCAGGTACGCCTTTACGGGTGGCTGCATGTACACCTCAAAAAGACTGCCCCTTACTACAAGGATCAATCTCCGGTACAACACTTATCAATCGGTACAATATGGCGCGTGGAGCAATTTATACAGCGGCACGCTCGACCTGTTGTGGCAGATCAAAAAGAAACAAGTAATAGACAATACCAGGCAAAAAAAATAAAACGATACGTATGAACTTATCATTTCAAAATAACACCAGGTACAAGGCATTACTGCTTTGGGGATGCCTCGTGCTATCCATATCGGGATATGCCCAGAAGACGATCAGTATCAATCTCGCCCCTGTAGATGGGGTAGATATTACGCCTGAGAATATCTTCAACTACCAGGTACAGTCCACTTTCCAGCCTAATACTGCATTGGTCAAAGGGACAGTCAGGTACCGTAACAGCAACCAGAATTTTTCTTACACTTTTACTACCATGCTGCATCCCGGCCTGAATATGATCAGCGGGGGACTTGTACACCCGCAATGGCAGTTCTCATCCGGTGCGCTGCAGGAATTGTTCCTTACTTACGGGAAATTACCGGAAGGGACAGTGGAATATTGTGTGACGGTGACCCCTAATTATAAGCCGGGCGCGGGAGAGCCATCGACCGTCAATGATGCGGAGGAATGCCTCTACCACCAGCAGGAAGATATTTTACTCATCGACCTTGTTGACCCGGAGAACAATGCCAAGATACATGAGTACAACCCCAATTTGTCGTGGGTAGCAAACTGTTCCTTCGCCAATGAACTGTCCTACCGGATCAGGGTGACGGATATGAAGCAGGGACAAAACCCGCAGGGCGCAGTTTCCCGCAATAATCCTGTGTATGACGAAAGTAACCTGATGCAGAACAGCGTCATCTACCCGATCTATGCCAAGCCGCTTGTGGTGAACCAGCCGTATGCATGGACAGTAGATGCCTATTTTAAAGGTATTCTTATCGGTGGCGCGGAAGCGTGGAAATTCACCATCATTGAAGATACGCTGTTGCAGGCGGCCCCCAACAACCAATCTTATTTTGAATTTGAAAAGCACAACAACGATACCAGGGTTATGGCTATGGGTGAATTGAAGCTGAAGTACCGTGCCGATTACGCCAAAGATACCCTGTTCCTGAAGCTTACGGGAAGCGATGATAAAGAGATCAAGCTCCCGGTGAACAGTGTTCCCTTAACGCCGGGGGATAACAGGTTCTCCGTTGTATTTACCGACCAGGTAGCCTTAAAAGATGGCGGGAAATACATCATGACGATCACCACGAAAAGAAAAAGAACATTTACCGTACCCTTTACATACATCAATACACTTTTTACAAAATGACGAGAAATTTATTTGACAAGACGTTGCTTTATGTGGTTGCCATTGCAGTGATTACTTTATCGGTTATCGTTCTCAAGCGTGGAACGGCTACTCAGGAAATATCCTATGTAGATATAGGAAAACTTACCGATAGTTATACGTTCAAAAAAGACCTGGAGGCCATGAGTTCCAAGAATCTGTATGGTATCAAGAATGCCATCGACAGTTTAAAGATGGTGAAGAAAATGTCCGGTAATACACAGCCCCGGATCGATACCATGCTCAATCATGCTGAGTATGCGTTCAGCCAGTATTATGCTCAATCCAACAAAGAGATCACCCAGAAAGTATGGGACAGATTGAACCCGTTAATAGAAGATTACGGAAAGGAGAACGGCCTTCAACTGCTCATCGGTGCCAATGGTGCGGGTACCGTATTGTACGGGGACAAGAAGAATGATGTAACCGATAACCTGATCGCGTATATAAACAAGAAGTATGAAAAGGGCAACTAACATCCTGGTCGCGCTCAGCATTTTGTGTTGCTCCTGTGGTCAGCCGGGAAGGTTGGCACCCGCTGAATATATCCATTACATGGAACAGGATGCTGCCTATAAAAAGAAGGTGGACGCGGGCAATACCCAATACACCATACAACTGGCGCTGCCTGGATACATGGCGCTCAAAGATGCCTACGGCTTTAATAGGGAATTGAATGCGGATGCCTATTCCAAAAGGATAAAGGAACTGGATGGCTTTGTTTTTTTCCTGGTCAACATCATAAAAGCGCCGTCCGGTGACCCGCTTAAAAAAATGGCGGCCAGCCAGGCATCCACAGAGCAAATGGTCATGTATTACGAAAGTGCTGCCAGAGATATTACATTGAAGGACGGGGACGCAGAACTGAAGCCGGTGACCTATCATTTTGAAAATAATGACAACCTCAGCCCATACAACACCATTGTCGTAGCCTTCCCCGATAACGGCGGGAACGGCAAGGACCTGCAGCTGGTCTTCAATGACCGGTATGCAGGCAACCCGTTCGTTAAGGCGAGCTTTCCGAAAACATTAATTACACATCCACCCACATTACTTATAACCGGTAAATGATACTTATGAAAAAGAAGGTTTTTAAACTGACCGCCCACATACTGCTCTTTTCAAGTATTTATCAATTGGTGTTCCCTGTGTGCAGTTACGCGCTCACTACAGGACCATCGCAACCCGAAGTCCAGAGTTTTGAACCTGTGGGCACCACGCAAATGGTAGATCCGTTCAGCGGGGGCTTTGTCTATAACATCCCATTACTGGAAGTAGAGGGATATCCGATCAACATAGCGTACCACAGCGGTATCAATATGGAGCAGGAAGCCAGCTGGGTGGGGCTTGGCTGGAATATCAACCCAGGTGAGATCAACCGTACCGTGAGGGGGTTGCCGGATGATTTTAACGGCGACCTGGTGGAAAAAGAACTGAATATAAAGCCCGAAACCAATGTAAGGGTCGGATTGGGCACGTCCGCGTCATTTGAGATGCTGGGTTTTGATGCGAAAAATTACATCGGCGGTGCGGTGAATGCCGGCCTGTATGTAAATTTCAATAACTACAAAGGCGTAGGTATCGGCGCAGATGTGGGGGTTACCCTAACGGTCCCTTTTGCCAGCGCGGGTGTCAATATGGGTATCGGTTCCCAGACGGGAGCGGATGCCGATATGAGCGCAGGATTAAATTTCAGATCCTCTGACGAACTTTCCAAAGATGGCGGTGCTGGCGTCAGTATATCGGGCAGTACAGGTTTTAATTCACGGAGTGGGTTAAAAAATCTCTCTTTCGGTGCCGGTATAAATATGAACTACAAAAAAATCACGTCCGGCGTATCTTCCGGCTCATTCGTGCCAGTTGGCCTGCAAAACTATGTGCCTGTAGTGACCAACCAGAGTTCCCAGTATTCCTACCAGTTCCAGGTAAAGTTTGGCACAGAAGCTGCATATGCCTTTCCCAATGCTTACTTAAGTTTTACGCGCAGCGTACTCTCTTTTGCCAATGATGGCAGCAGGAAGGGTTACGGTTACCTGTATGCAGAAAATGCACCTGATGACGGCATTATGGACTTCAGCAGAGACAAGGAAGGTATCTACAACAGAACATTACCTAACCTGCCATTGGCTTCCATGACATATGATATTTATTCCATATGCGGACAAGGATCAGGCGGCTCGTTCCGGCCGTTCCGCAATGATATCGGTTCCGTATTTGACCCCAAGACCGAAAGCACCTCGGACAGCAAGAGCCTTTCCGTAGAAGGCGGTGTCGGTAACCTTTTTGAAGTGGGTTCCGACATTGATTTTTTTGACAACCAGAACATATCCGGCCCATGGCAGCGGATGCCATTCGGCGGCGGTAACACCGGGACTTTATACCAGAAAGCCTTTTTCAAGCAGGGCGGTGAACTAACTTATAACCAGCAGCAGGCAGTGCCGCAATTGTTCAATACCAATGTACAGTATGTGGATCAGGACATGAACACGCTGATCGGCATGGGACATGCGGTCAGCGGGACGTTACCCCCTAAACTGAACAATGTAAATGCATATTGGGACGGGACAACCCTCGACCGTTCATCGCGGGCTAACCTGCTGACCTATTTTACGGCTGCCCAGGCAAGCGTGAACGAGGTAGCGCAGTCACCCGTTATCAATGACTTTCACAATACGGATACCACCAAGGTTTTTGATCCCGCATTGGTGCCGCATCCGAGGTATATCACCGGGAACAGTTTTGCACCGCAGCCCAGCCATATCAGCGAGTTTACCCAAACGCTGCCTGACGGGAGACGCTATATCTACGGGATACCGGCAATGAATAACGTGACCAGGGAAGTAACCTTTGCTGCCAATGAAAGCAATGCCAATTTCAACAGCGGGATGGTCAAGTACGCCAAAACAATAGATGACTCCAAGTACAATACCAACGGCACGGATAATTTTTATTCGGCTACCAATACGCCAGCCTATGCGCACAGCTACCTGTTGACCTCCGTTCTTTCCAATGACTACGTGGATGTATTAGGGGACGGCCCGACAGATGATGACCTGGGCACCTATGTAAAATTCAATTATTCACTGGTGGACAGCGATTACCGCTGGCGGTCCCCTTTTTCGGTCGATTCCGCACAGTTCAATCCTGGGTTTTACAGCGATAAGAACGATGACCGGGGTAGTTATATCGAAGGGTCAAGACAACAGTGGCACATCAAGTCTATTGAATCTAAAAACTTTATCGCCGAGTTTTACATTTCGGCAAGGAACGACGGCATGGGTATCCAGGACCCGGTAAACCCATTATTGAGTAACCTGAACTCAAGTTATTCCACGGTATCCATCTTAAAACAGCCCAAGCCTACTCCCTCATTATCTTATAAACTTGATTCGATCAAGCTGTACAACAAACACGACCGGTATATCAATGAAAACAATGCCGTGCCTGTTAAAACAGTGATCTTTACCTATAACTACAGCCTGTGTCCCGGCATACCGAACATTCAAAACAGTTCGGTAGGAACAGGTAAGCTCACCTTGCAGAATATTTACATCAAGTATGGCAACTCCAATAAATCATTACTAAGCCCCTATACATTCAACTACAGTAACCCTAACCCGGCATATAATTTTTCAGCGAAGGACAGGTGGGGTGATTACCAGAATGCACTTGCCCCGCACCTGAGCTATGAATATCCCTATACCCGGCAGAACCTCGGTACGGGCGTAACAGACAGTGCTGTTTCCTGGAACCTTACCGATATTAAGCTGCCGTCCGGCGGTAAAATTCATGTGGCCTACGAGCACAATGATTACTCCTTTATCCAGGACAGGCGAACGATGCAGATGTTCGATGTCGTCGGGGTTGGTCCAACGCCTTCAAAACAATACAAAGCCACCCTGTACGATGATGCCAATAACATCAACCAGTATGTATATTTCCACCGACAGCAGGCTTCAGAAAACCCGAACCTGACCTTCAGGGAAAACTACCTGGAAAACACAACCACGCTCTATTACAATTTTGACCTGGATATTACCGGGACGGGCCAGTATGAACACATCAAATCTTATGCAACGATAGACAGTATGGGCATTTGTCCCAATGATCCCACCTGCGGGTACATCCGGTTGCAAAAAGCATCTGCCGGTAATATGCAGCTGCACCCTGCCACCGTTTACGGGATGAATACGGCCAGGTACTACCTGCCCCAGATCCTGTATCCGGGCTTCAAGGATGGTTCGGATAAGAGTGTACTGAACGGGTTACTCCAGGCGGCAGGCGAATTAAAGACCATCTGGCAAAACCCGTTCGCAAGATTTATTAAACAAGGGCTGGGAAAGAACATCACCATCCCCAAATCTTATATCAGGCTGCAAACGCCGGGACTTACCAAGAAAGGCGGCGGCGTCCGGGTGAAGCAATTAACCCTAAGTGACCGGTGGACCTCGTTGTCTTCCAGCCCCGACAGCGCTACTTACGGCAAACAATATGATTACACTATACAGGACGACCGCTATGGCACGATCAGCAGCGGCGTGGCCAGTTACGAACCGATGGTCGGCGGCGATGAGAACCCGTTCCGTATGCCCGTCAACTATACCGCACAAGGTGGGAACCTCTTACCTGCCATAGATTTTTACCAGGAAGAGCCGTTCGGCGAATCCTTCTTTCCAGCGGCAGTGGTGGGTTACAGCAGTGTGAAAGTGCGTAGCATTAACCAGGGAGTGGGCAAGTCCTCACAGGCTGAAGATGAATACCTCTTTTATACTGCAAAGGATTTTCCATTGCAGGTGAACTATACGGAGAAACAGGACCCTGGCCCAAATACAAGCCGCAGCTTCAGTAAAACGTATATGGAAGAAAAGGCGTTGCAAGGTTATACGCTCAAATTCAATGACATGCATGGCAAGGCCAGGGAAGTCAATAATTATGTGATCCATACGGCCAGCGCGACAGCGCCGCAAAGCCTGGAAAAGATAACGGGGATCAAGTACAATTACCAGACAAAAAATAATGGCGACCTCGATAATACCGTAAAATCCTTTATGCGGGTCAGGGGCTTTCCTAATAAATATGACATCCAGAATATCACATTGGGACAGGAAATGGATTTTAGTGTCGATAACCGGGAAAAATACATCCGCAATTATGACCGCACGGTAGCCCTGAACCTGAATGTGGTGTGGTGGGGCCTTTTTCTTGTACCGATACCTACCGCTTTTTTCCCGGATAAAGAGGATATCAATGTCCTCAAGACCCAGGTCTCTACCAAGATCGTCCAGCAATACGGCATTTTGAAATCGGTGGAAACCTTTGACCAGGGAGCAAGAACTTTAGTTGAAAACTTGATCTATGATTCGGAAACGGGTAAGGTGATGCTGAGCCGTACAAACAATGAGTTCAATGATTATAAATATGATTTGAAGTACCCCGCGTATTTAGCTTATAACAGCATGGGGCCTTCTTATCTCAACGATGGTTATGATACCTATGTCGATTCACTCATCGTGACTAACCAGAGCGCTTACCTGCCGGATGCGATGAACGGCACATTTAACCTGGGAGACGAAGTGATCCTGCAAAGCAAGGGGTCACACGATACGGTACTACACACGATGAAGTTATGGGTAACCAACTTATATTTAGGTGCGCTCGGCGGCCATGTGCCAAGCGGGTATCCTGACAATTGCATTCATGGTCTTCAACCGAGATGTCTGTATATTACAGATAATTCCGGTAATAGTACACCGTACTGGAATTGGGTCAATCAGAATGATACATTGCGCAATGTATATATCCGGGTATTGCGTTCCGGGAACAGGAATAATCTCGACCAGTATGCACAGGACGCATCGTTGAATTACAATCCTTATGTGAGCAGTGTTAACGACCTGTTTACCGGGGCGATGTACGGCACCAATAAAGACTTCTGGGATATTAAAGTGAACACTTTCCGGAATACGGCTACTTTATATTCGCCGAACCAATTAGTATATACAGTAAATGCAGATTCAGTAAGCGTATATAACTATACTACAAATAGCTATAACTGGTGGAAGAATTTCAATAATTACGTGCTGGGTTATAACGGCAATAATAGGTTATCCGCCAGTTATTCGAGGCTGTCCAACAGAGATTATTCCGCAGGCGAGGCGAGAAATGACGGCGCATTCATGTCTCCTGCGTTCTGGGCGTTCGGCAATAACAACCCCAGTGCCTGCGATCTGGGTTATTCAGTAGTGGGATTGACCTACTCGGGTATTAACCTCAACAACTGGCTGGCATCCAGTCAGGTTACCAATTACGACGTATTTGGAAATGCGATTGAAGAAATGAGTGCAAACGGCATTTATTCCAATGCCCAATATGGCTACAATATGCAGCAACCGACTATGGTGGCAACCAATGCCCCATCATCCACCTGCGTGTTTGACGGGTTTGAAGATTATTCCATGCTGATACCGCAACGGATGGGTTCCCTTTATGCTTCTACAGGATCTACATTATCACCCTTTGGGCCTTATTTCAATACCCTTGCTAATGTCAATGCCAAAAATTACCAGG
>Ga0207067_10137_pt1 | contig 24411 bp, 22 predicted proteins | sample Alteio_BWMinCont_25_FD_153484 | JGI IMG/M metagenome (GOLD analysis project Ga0207067, IMG submission 153484) | Enriched cells from forest soil in Barre Woods Harvard Forest LTER site, Petersham, Massachusetts, United States -... | ecosystem: Environmental > Terrestrial > Soil > Temperate forest >...
GACTCCTGACTTTTTTCGTGACCTGAACCTTGATCAGATCGTTGAGGGTATTACCCTCGGCAAGGCTGGCTACGACCTGAAGCGCTTTTTTTACACTCCGTTACGCGACATCGATGCAATCGCCTACCGTTATGAAGTGTTTCACGATCTGGAGGCCGCAGGATTGTTGGAATCTGTAAGATCATTTGCGGCAAAAAATGGGGGAAATGCGCGAGCACCTCGCCACCGCAGGCAAGGTGTACTACGACTATCAAAAGCGTCGCTACTTTCTGGACGCCTTGGGAACTTATTGTGAGGCTGTTGTCAGCTTTGCTCAGGAGCTCTTACTGGTCAGTCTTCGCTCACGCGGTTTCACCAGTTTTCGGAGTTATCTACAAAGGTACATTGAATCCGAGCCTTTCCGGTCGCTGCTGGCGGAAGTCCAAAAACTGAACACGGATCTATCGTCAATCACTTATACGGTGAACGTCCGACTTGGAGGTTTCACGGTGCGTAGGTATGAAGACCAAGTCGATTACACCGCCGAGGTCGAAGAGACGTTTCAGAAATTCAAGCAGGGAGCGGTAAAAAACTACAAAGTTGACTTTGAAAACCGGCTGCAGATGAATCACATCGAAGCCAAGATCCTGGAATTCGTAGTCCGGTTATATCCGGAGATCTTCACTTACCTGGATGAACTCTACGACCGCAATTCTGACTATCTAGATAAGACCATCGAACGTTTCGACCGCGAGATCCAATTCTATATTGCTTATCTCGAATATTGCGAATCTATCGAGCGTACCGGATTGAAATTCTGCTATCCGGAAATCTCCAATCAGTCGAAAGAGGTTTACAACTCTGAAGGGTTCGATCTGGCCCTGGCTCACCAGCTAGCGATCACCAGCGCGGGGACTGTTTGCAACGATTTCTACCTGAAAGATCCGGAGCGGATATTCGTGGTGTCAGGTCCGAATCAGGGTGGGAAAACTACTTTCGCCCGCGCTTTTGGCCAGATTCACTACCTGGCTAGCATCGGCTGTCTGGTCCCGGGTAAAGAGTCGCGCCTGTTCCTCTTCGACAAAATCCTGACCCATTTTGAGAAGCAGGAGAACATGGCGAACCTGCAGGGAAAGCTCCAAGATGACGTGAGGAGAATCCACGAAATTCTGGAAGAGGCTACTTCGAACAGCCTCATTATCATGAATGAGATTTTTACCTCTACTACTCTTCGAGACGCGTTGTTTCTCAGCAAGAAGGTGATCGAGAAAATCATCCAGCGAGATGCCGTGTGCCTCTGGGTAACTTTTGTCGACGAGTTAGCTTCATTTTCCCACCACGTAGTGAGTTTGGTCAGCATGGTCGATCCTGAAGACCCGACTATAAGGACCTTTAAGGTCTTGCGAAGACCGGCAGCCGGACTCTCTTACGCGCTGTCCCTCGCTGAAAAACACGAGCTCACATTCGAGCAATTGAAGGCCCGCATAAAACCATGAAAGCATTTCTGCTTTGCCGAGACCGCGACTTTGATTTTCGGCAAACACCGCCGTCGAGCAACAATACCCTTATCCCGGATTTAGCACTGGACACTCTATTCAGCGCGATGGCTAATCGCGACGAGTTCCTGCTATCCGTCGCCGAATCGGTTGTCCTCGGTAGCTTGGACAACGATTTGGGTACTATTTTGTATCGGCAGAGTATCCTGAAGGACTGCCTGACGAATCCTGAGATCGCCCGAGGGCTCTATGCACTGGCTAGAGAAGGAATCCAATGCGAAAGAAAGGGTTCCTGGGTTTTTGCCAGCAAATATCCGACCGGGATCCTCAGCCGGGGAATCGAAGTGTTGAACTATCTAATCGAGGTCCTGCGAAAATTCAGGTCAGCATCAGAGCAGTACGGCCCAAAGTTCGAGTCCGAGGGCTTTAGAAATTTGTTCGCTATGCTGGAGGCGGAGCTAACCGACGAATATTTCGCCAGTGTAAAGGCTCACCTAAAGGAAATGAAGTTCCGCGCCGGCGTGTTGATCAGTGCGCACTTGGGTAAAGGTAATAAAGGAGAGAACTATGTCCTCAGGAAATCGCGAACCAAACAGCATTGGCTTATTTCCTGGCTTCAGCAGTATTTTGGGATAAGAGAGTCCGGCTACACGTTTGTTTTGGATCCCCGTGACGAAAACGGCGCCAGAGCTTTGTCCGAAATGAACGACCGGGGGATTAACCTGGTAGCGAATTCGCTTGCGCAGTCTACCGATCATATCCTCGATTTTTTCAAGATATTGACAGCTGAACTTGCGTTCTATATCGGCTGCCTGAATTTGCGGGAACAACTGGCGAAGAAAGGGGAACCGATCTGCTGGCCAGAGCCGCTAACTGCAACCGAACGAAAGCATTCTTTTCACGGACTGTACGATGTTTGTTTATCGTTGTGTTTGCGACAGAGAGTGATCGGAAATGACGCCAATGCGGACGAAAAAGATCTTATTATCATTACGGGTGCTAACCAGGGTGGAAAGTCCACGTTTTTACGGAGCGTCGGTCTGGCTCAATTGATGATGCAAGCGGGCATGTTCGTTCCCGCGGAGTCCTTTTCGGCCAATATGTGTCCGAGTGTGTTTACGCACTTCAAGCGCGAGGAGGACGCGAGCATGAAGAGTGGGAAATTCGACGAAGAGCTAACCAGAATGAGCGAGATCGCCGAACATTTGATCCCGAATTCGATGTTGCTATTTAACGAATCGTTTGCGGCTACGAACGAACGAGAAGGATCGGAGGTCGCCAGGCAAATTGTGTCGGCTTTGCTGGAAAAGGGGTATAAGATCTTTTTTGTTAGCCATCAGTACACATTCGCCTCTGGGTTCCACGCCAAGAGGCAGAAGAATACGCTTTTTCTTCGGGCAGAAAGAGAAAGTGATGGGACTCGCACGTTTAAGTTAGTCGAGGCCGAACCATTGGAAACCAGTTACGGAGAGGATCTTTATAATCAAATATTTGGAGAGCCCTCGGGTGTAGAACATGCGGGTTCCGCGTCAGAGCACCGCTCGCAGGCCATACCAAATTAACAACGCGGAACAGATCGGTATCGCATATTGCTGAATGAAATCGACCAAACGCGTTTGGAACCCTTGGATATCTGGAGCAAACCAAGGCATTAGTGCGAGTATTAAGGCTACGAACAGCCCGATAGCACCAGCTCGCGCGATTCCACGAAGGAAAACGAATATCCAGTCTAGTCTGGTCCCGGACGTCTCCGGTTGCTTAGTTGCCTGAGCGTCTTGATTCGCTGGGATTGAATTCTTTTCTTTGGCCTGAGCCGACCCCTCTGATTTGTTTCTTCTGGATTTGTATAGTCGGGAGTAGCGTTGAACTGCGCTGCGAACAGATCGAATGGGAATGTGAATATTGAGCATGACGGTTACCTGTTTTAAACAAACAGGGGTTATCAGCTCATTGAGCGGTTCCCACGGCTCGTCGCCGCAAGCGGTAAACCCCATTACCGTATAGAAATTCGTTTCAATCAGCCGCGGCCATAGTCCGGCCCACAAAGCGGGTGATCGGCGTCCGCATGTGCTTCCGAATCATGGCGGAATTGACGGTAATTCGCCACCGGTGCGAAGAACAGTCACAAGCGAATGGATATCCGATGCCTTTAGCGGAGTGCTGGCATAAGAACGCGCAGTATGTTCGACGGGATAAACGGCACGGCGCGGGTAAATTTGGCCGTCTTCCCAGACGGCATAGCTGGCCGAAGGATCACCATCCTTTGGTTGGCCAACACTGCCCGGATCGACTATAACACTTTTTTCGATGCGTCTTACCAATGGCCAGTGCGTGTGTCCTAGAAAGAAAAAATCTGGCCAGTCAGCAATCTCTAGCTCGTTCTGCAGCTCTTTGTCGGATCCGTGCATATAGTGAAACAGCGGCCCGCTTGGTGTGGCGTGACAGGCAAAGCACCGATGCTCTCCTAAATGGAAGGAGATAACATGGGGCAGTGAACGGAGGAACGCCTGCATCTTGGGGGACAGAACCGTGAGACAGAACGTCTGGGTCACCGCAGCCAGTTCACGATAGGGAGGTGAAGCTCGGGGGTCTCTCTTTTCCGCTACACCCCAGTCATGATTCCCTTGCAGGAGGATCGTGTTACTTCCTTGTTGCCGGAGCGCCCAACCAACGCACGCGACAGGCTCGGGTCCATAATCGACCAAGTCCCCCAAACATAAGATCCGATCAACATCGGGTTCGGCTTTTAGTACAGCCTGCAACGCAGCCCAGTTCCCGTGAATGTCTGAGATCACAAGTAGTTTCATAGAAACAAGCCCAGCAAGAGTGCACATAACAGCGCAAGGAGCACGTAGCCGGTATAGGCATTGATCCGACCTTGGTGCATCCGAGCCAACAAACGGGCAAAACGGAAAGCCAGCTCGCGGAACGGCTTCAACACAAAGCGTTCCACTATGTGTACCTCTTCGCGTTCACGATGGATGGCCGTGCGAAAATGCTCGGCAACAGTCTGCCGTGTGTTTTCCCTGATGGTTGGGCGAAAAATCGCCTGAAAAACGACCCTAACTGGATTTGAAAAACCGGTCGCGGTATAAGTCATCTCCGGCAGCAAACGAAGAATCCCTCCATCCCAGCAAGGCTGCCTCCTGACCGATCGCCCTTTGGCCAGCGCCAAACGCACCACAAGGAAAGTAACGATTACGAGCACGGCCAAGATGAGAATGAGGTAAGTTGGCGCAGCGGCAAAAACGACTGGGTTTGCTGCGCCGCCGCGATGCAAAATTACCAGGCCGGGTCCTGGTAGAATGCTCTGTCCAATTTGAGCTCCGAGATCGTGAAATTCGCCTGCAAACGCGCCGGGTAACTCTGTGTGGTCCGGTGAGCTCGCGAAGAAGGGCGGCACCAATGCGGATGCAGCACTAGCATGGCTCAACGGTTTGGCAACGTTGTCTAGCAGGCCGATGGCATACGTCGGAAATACGCCAAGCAAGAGGCAGAGTACCGCCAGGAACCCCATAGCGACGCGGGCAGTGGACCCGCATTCAACGGCTTCTTCAGCTTGATCTGAACGCGACACACCGAGAAAGCCCATGGCAAACATCTTAACGAAACAGGTAACTGCTAACGCTGCGGTTAGCGCCAGCCCGGCCCCGCATAACGCGAACACGATTTTAGTACCGACTGAAGAAAGCTCTGCGCTGCGCAAGAATGTTTGGAGCGTCAACCATTCACTAACAAAACCGTTGAAAGGCGGTAGAGCAGCGATGGATAGTGTTCCCGCAAGAAAAGCTGCTGCCGTCCATGGCATCCGCCGGATCAACCCGCCGAGTAGATCGAGACTCCGGGTACCGGTGCTTCGCTCGATCGTTCCTGCGCCGATAAACAGAAGTGTCTTATATAAGGAATGGTTAGTCAGATGGTACAACGCCACTAGAAAAGCGATCGCCGTTAACATTGGTTTCTCGGCGGCCGCGAAGACCATGCCGGCACCAAGGCTAACGGTTATGACCCCGGCGTTCTCTATCGAGCTGTGCGCAAGTAAAGTCTTCAGATCATTATCAGTCGTGGCATAGAGAATACCGACTAACGCTGACAGGGTACCAATGACGAGTACTACGATTCCGGGACCGGCGGAGGTCGCAGGTAATAAATCCGCGTTAACCCTGAAGATGCCGTAGAGTCCAAGATTCAATGTAGCCCCGGCTAGGACCGGAACAAATGTGGCCGGCGCCGCCGTGTAAGCATATGGCAGCCAGAAGTTCACTGGCACCAGGCCAGCCTTTACGCCAAAACCAAAAAAGGTTAGCAAAAAAGCCGACCACCGAACGCTCTCACTAAGTGAAGGCGCCGCGGCCTTCAGGCCAGCAAAGTCGAGCGAACCGGCTCCGACCGCCAACAAGAGCAGGCCCACTGCCATAGCCAGTGCGCCTACTTCACCAGTGGCCAGCAACAAATAACCGGGTTTGGCATTCGGCTCTTCCTGATGCTCGCTTTTCCGGAGGAGCTTCGCATCGATAGGTTGCACGGTTCTGTCAGGCAACGACCTCGGAAAACTCACGAGCAGGTAACAGAGAATCGACATCAATTCCCAGGCGATCAGAAACGAGAAGACGTCGCTCGCCATCAATAGCCAAACGATTGAGATGAACAGGCCAAAATGGAATACCGCATAAACGCGAGCATTGGAACGCCCGGCCAGAGAAAGCAGCGCGTTAGCGGCGAAAATAGAAGCAGCCAGAAAGACTAATCCTGTGAGAAGTAAAAAAAGGCCCGACAACGGATCAGCTCGTAAAAGGATTGGGCCAACCGACGGAATATTCCAAAGTACCGCACTAAACGGAACCGGGCTGACCATGCTGATGGCGCCAAGCCCGATCACGATAACGGCGGCTATCCCACTGATCCAGGCGATAGTCTTTGGAGTGGGTTCTACCGGCTGAACAAAGGAGAGGATCACACCGCCAACGGATAATAGAAGGAATAAACCCGATAAAATGGTGGCAGGACTCATTGTGCGCGAGGGCTGGTTAGCGGTTCTTCCCCAATTGGCGGGGTGGTCGCCGGAGAAAACAAAACCGCCGGTGATCTCCGCCCTACGGCTACGAGCAATCCATGCAAAATCGCCAATGGCGGCGGTGGCTGGCCGGGAACTTCAACATCCACAGGAAGTATTTTCGCGACCCCGGCTTCACTCACAAAACTCGGTCCGAAAACGCCACCAGACAATGCACAGGCGCCAACGGCCACAACCTTCTTCGGATGCGGCATAGCCTCATAAGTCTTCTGTAAAGCAACACGCATGTGGTCCGTTACCGGACCCACCACCACTAATATGTCGGCATGACGAGGTGTCGGCGTGATAAAAAAGCCGAGCCGATGCATATTGTAATACGGATTATTGAGCTGCTTCACTTCATTGAGGCAGGCGCCGCAATCCCCGGCGTCAACAACCAGGATATAAATTGAACGATTGAATTCTTTCCCGAAAGTCCTCCGAGGATCTCTGGTCTCGTTTGCGCCCGCCCATTCATAGTCCTGCGACCACCCGAACGCTTCAGTGAGCTGCCGATGGCAGCGGAAACAATGCACACAACGGCGATAATCGATGGAGACTTGATCATCTTGGCCGCTGATTGCGTGAGTCGGGCAACCTTCGACTAACGCTTGAACTTCCTCTGGCGAATGCGTCCCGCCTTGAGGAAGACCCGGCGTGACACCCGCGGCGTTTTCGGGGCTAGTCGGATAGATCGTTGTCTTGATGCCGGTCCGGATACCTCGGTTTACCCACTGGATCATCTGGTGTGTTTAGGGGTTAAGGTTCTAGGTTCGAAGTGGCGTTCCAACCCGGCACTTCGAACCTTCACGCTTCATCGGTCGTTTTCCGCCACTGAAAGGTCCATCGTTGCCAAAATGATTGGGAAATCTTGGAAAGCGAAGTTTTCCACGCTCAGGTGAAAGCCGTGCCAGTTGAAAAACGAAGGTGGCGAGATGCGATAGCGACTAACAGTTCCGTCTCCTTCAACTCGAACCCAATGAAAGGCCGCGCCCCGTGGAGCTTCAACCCATCCTAAGGCGGCGCCGGCCGGCAAGGGAACCGGTGCTGCAATGGGTCCAGTGCTCAGAGCCCTCAGAGCATGCCCCATTAGAAGAACCGCTTCGCGCGTCTCTCGAAACAAGATCCGAAGCCGGGCATAACCGTCGCCTTCCCGTTCGACCGGGACTTCGAACGTGTGATCTTCGTATCCGTCGTACGATTGTGCTTTGCGCAAATCGCGCGTCAAACCAGATGCGCGCGCGATCGGTCCTACCAAACCGTATACCATAGCGTTCCGTTCGGGAATGAAACCGACCTCTTCTAAGCGATCCAAGAAGCTGCTGGAAAAGCGCAGCATGCGTTCCAGTTCATTCAATTTCTCGAGGATCTGTTGACTGGCTCCTAGAGCCTCAGTGCAAGCCGTATCGCTGAGATCTTTGGTCAAGCCTCCCGGACTCACCAACCCAAACAAATAGCGATGTCCGGTCAGCGCTCCGCTTACCCGCAACAATTCTTCTTCCAGGATCGCGCATTGGCTAGCCGCAACACTGAGAGCGGTCGATTCACAAATAGCTTCAATAGCACCGACGTGATGGCGAAAACGTTCCAGCTCGGCCACAAAGATCCGCAACCCACGTGCACGGACAGGGACTTCTACCTGACCTATCGATTCTATCGCGTGACAAAAGGCAAGTCCGTGAGCAAATGCCGTCGTCGCCGAGAAACGTTCTGCAAGCAACAAAACGTTATCCACCGATCGCCCTTCCGCTATTTTCTCGATGCCACGATATTTGTAGAAAAGCCGCGGAGTCGAGCTGATCACGTCTTCGCCCACGGTCTCTAATTGGAAATGCACCGACTCGGCTAACCCGGAAAATACCGGACCGATCGGCATGACGAAAGCTCCTGATTCGTGCACGATACGTCGAGGACGCCAGTTCATTTTTGGCCGTCGCTTGGTGACAGGTGTCTGCGCACTAAAGCTCCGCCGCATCGGTTCTACGCCTTCCTGCCAGGCATCGTCGTGCAGCACGAAATCACCAAGAAAAGGATGACCTTCGAAGACTAAACCGAACATGTCTTCGGCCTCGCGTTCATGCCAATCGGCAGCGTGAACAAACTTCACAATGCTTGGGAACGTGCGCTCATCGAGTTGTGCCTCGACAAGTACATGAACCAACCCGGTGGATTGATCACCGTAGAAACAGTAGCGTAGCTGCCACTTATTCGAGAGTTCTTCGACGATCAGTCCGGCAAAACTGAAATTCCAGGATAGAAAAAGGCGGCCACACAGTTCTCCCAGCACCGCTTGAGAACACTCGATTTCGCAAGTTGAGCTCGCTAGATCGATCCCGAATTTGGTCCGGCCAGGCCAACGCTGTTCAACCTGTGATTGGAGATCGGAGATCTTCATGATGAAGTCAGAGGAGCCAACTGCGCCGCGGCGAGATCCAGTAGAACATGCAGAGCTTGGGGCTGGTAAACTCCCAAAACCAGGACGGGGACTGCAGCGATGAACAGCGTCAGTACACAAGTGAATGGTAACGGTTTGCGATCCGTTTCGGTTGAAGAGGGCGTTGGAGATCCAAACACCATGCGGTTGACGTGTAACAAAATGCCGAAGAAAGCGACGGCGATGAAGATTGCTAACAGCGCTACGGTTACATAATCTTTGCCTTCCAGGCCCGCGCGGAAGATTGAAAATTCACTGAGAAAAACGGCAAAGGGCGGTGCGCCCCCGATGGCCAGGGCGCCAAGCAGCAACATCGTTGCGGCAAATGGGGAGGTTCGAATCAACCCGCGAACCGCGGCGATCTCTCGCGTTCCCAACACAAGCAGCGCCAGACCGGCCGCATAGAAACAGAATGATTTGGTCAAGCTGTGGCCAATGATTTGGAGCAGCGCACTGTAATTTCCACCCACTCCAAAACCCGCCGCCACAAAAATGATACCCATATGCTCTACCGTTGAGTAGGCAAAGAGTCGTTTATAGTCGCGCACCTGTAGTAGCAAAAATGCCGCCGATGATTCAATGATCACCAACACGATGACAAAGCAAAGGATCTTCAAAAGCACTAGCGGAATCGCCAGCAAAACCGCGCCTAGCGCCTGCGACTGAGCCAGCCCCCAGGGCGTCACCAAGACGTTATGGTAGATGCAAAGCAACACGAAGAACTTCATGTAGCCACTCCACTTTACGAGCGCAAATCGGCGGCCCGAGTACTCTAGCGACTTCGATTCATCAATCATCGCTAATTCAAAATGACCGGTCGGGTTATCTACCGGAATGCGACCACCTTCCGCCAGAATTAACATCAAGAAAGCGAGCATCAGTAACACGTGAGATGGCTCAAAAAAATTCGCCACCGGCGTGACCCAATGTTGTTGGACGATGTAAGGAATAGTTGAACCTGCAACAAATGAGACGGTGAAAAATACGATCATGAATACCGGCTCAGGCAGGAAGCTGACCATGCGTGTTCGACTCGCGCCCATAGGACCGTACGGATTACCGGTGTCGACGGCAGCCAGCACGGCAAAAAAACCGCCAAGAGAGAGCACAAACCCGCCTCCTAGCATGTCTCCCATAAAAGCGAAAAACAACGGATAAGTAGTTAAAACCGGAATGAGAAGCGTGACGAAGATCGGTACAACAAACAACAGATACGGAGTGAAGCGGAAGATCCATGAACTCTCTGCAGAAATCACCTCGTCCTTATGGAATAGCTTCCAAAGATCTCGATAAGGCTGGAAGATACTAGGACCACGTTTCGACTGTATGATCTCTTTCAGACGAGTCACGACGCCGGAGACGAGCGGCGCAAAAGCCATGACCACAAGAACCTGAATCAGATTGAAAAGGATCCGATTAAACACGGCGCGCTCCTCCCCGCCCGTCGCCAATCGGACAGCGCCCTCGACGAGGGAAACTTGCCGTTCTCGGACGAATGTGAGTGCAAGAACTCTTTAGCGTCGCGGAGGTAAGCGTCCTCCTACGGCTCTTGATCGTACTTCCCGCCCTGACCCAGACGAAACTGAGCATAAAAAAACTCCTGTCTGCGTAATAATCACGCCAACAGGAGTCATTAGCTCTGAATTTGGTCAGGCGGTTTTCCCTTTTTTAGGGAAGGCAAACTCCATTGCCTGAAACTTACATATGCAAATACCCTTGGCCAGACAACTAAAAACTTGTCAGCCGATCATTTTTTGCTCGATCGCGGGTTCTGTTGACAACTTGAACCGGTGGCTTGATTCCGTTAGCTTCACGTCTGAAATGGCTGCAAGCCCGGATGAGTCGATTCTCTTGCGAATCTTTACCGGCGATAAACACCGGTACCACCATCGCCCACTGTTTGAAGCCATCGTATTAAAGGCGCGTGACTTGAAGTTAGCTGGCGCTACGGTCTTACATGGCACTCTCGGGTTCGGGAAATCGAGCCGACTGCATCAGGCAAATCCGCTGAGACTTTCCTCTGATCTACCAGTTGTAATCGAGATTGTTGACAGCTCTGAGAAGGTCAACGCTTTTCTTCCAATACTCGAGGAGATGATGCCGAGCGGGCTGATCACCATGGAAAAGGCACAACTGATCGACCTGTTTGATGAAGGCGAGTAGCGGATTGCCTAGTATCGATTTTCTTCCGCTGACCGTATTATTTTACTCTGACCTCATCTGTTGCTAAGGTGTTGGTGAACCGCTTAGGGAATTTACTCCCCTTATGGTTACAACCCCTCAGACTGCATCTTCCCCAGAGCAGTCGCCTTCTTTGCGGACGCGCGACCTACCGCAAGAATGTCTGTTACTCCGTATCTTTATCGGAGAGGCCGACGAGTACAAACATCGCCCTCTTTACAAGGCCATCGTGCATCGGGCACGGGAGTTGAAGCTTGCTGGCGCCACCGTATTGCGTGGCCCGATGGGATTTGGCCGCTCCCATCATCTCCACAACTCGAACATCCTGCGGCTTTCGCTGGATCTGCCTATGATCGTGGAGATCGTGGATACTCCCGATACTATCCGAGAGTTCTTGCCTGAGGTCCGCAAGATGATGCGGCGCGGGCTAATCACGATGGAGCGCGCGCAGATCATTCGCTATCAGCATTAAGCAGGTGATTGGTCCCGGTAGCGGTCCGGCGGCTGCCCATGCGCGTCAACCTAAGGGCCCGGGGTTTTCGTCCCGTAGGGACTACCGATCGTAGCCTGGCAGTTTACTGCCTGGAATAGGCAAGAAAAATGAGTCCGTCTCGTAGAGACGGTTTGATCTCATTGGGTCCGATGCCGCCTCATTCGGCATATTAAGACGCACGAACCCGATCACATCCGCCGCGGCGGAGACGAAACGTTTTTTCTAACCTTTCCCAGGCAGTAAACTGCCAGGCTACGATCGTTCAGTCCCTACGGGGCAAAGAATTACCTATCCTTAGGTCGACGCAAATGCGCAGGCGCTAGGAGCGGACCAATCACCCATCAGTCTCCTCGCGACCCTTGTAGAAGATTGCCTGGACCCGTTCGACGGTAATCAAACCGCCGCCGACCATGCTTTCGATTTGGGTCACGAAGCTCTGGATCTTCTCTTCCGTGTCGACAATCTCTATCACCATAGGCAGGTCGAACGAAAGGCGCAGAATCCCGCTGGTTTGAAGATGGCTCGACCTTCCAAATCCCAAGGGACCGCGGAATACCGTTGCACCGGCCAAATGCATCTCGCGCGCCTTCAATACCAGAGCCTTAAAGAGCGATTGCCCTTCATATTCATCCTTCTCGCCGATGAAGATTCTCAAAAGCAGCGCGTCTTGAGGAAGTTCCATATGCGCATGATTGGATTATAGATGAACACTAACAGAAGCCTGCCATCCCAGCGCGATCGACGCGAGACAGACCGCAGTTGAAACAATTATATTTGCGATTGCGGCTAGCCAGCGTCTTTCCATCAGCAGGTTCCAGGTTTGCAGGCTGAACGACGAAAACGTGCTTAAGCCGCCGCACACGCCAACTGAAATAAATTGTTGTAACGCCGCGGCGGTGTCCGTAGCGCCAAGGCGCAATATCAACCCAGATACCAGTCCGAGTAAAGCCGATGCGACCACATTGACGACTAACGTGCCGAAGGGAAAAGTCTCTCCGAATCGCTCCGCGACCCACCCGGACCACCAAAACCGCCAGATACTACCTAGCGCACCGCCGATGAATACTAAAATAGTTGCCAGCATTTTCTGTCGGATTTCATCTAGCTGCGAAGCCAACGGGCAAAAATCGCAACTGCTCGGGGAAGAACGGACGCAACCAGCGCTCCGATCCAAATAGCCAACAAACAAAGGAGATGCGACAGGCCAATGTTGAGCCATAAATCCAGCACGGTATTATGGCGCAGGGCGTTAAAGGAGATCAGGCTGAAAGTGCTAAACGTGGTGTAACCGCCGCAGACACCGACCATGAGAAACACGCGACTATTCGGTCCGAGATAGATTTCACCCGCCGGATCCGAAACAAAATTAAGAAAAGCGATCAGAAAGCATCCGCTCACGTTGATCAAGAGAATCGATAATGGAGACCAAACCGGCATCGGAGCCATCCACTGAGCAATAGCGAAGCGCAGTAAGCTGCCGAAGCCACCACCAATCGCTACCAGCGCGTATCTCCTCATTTCGAGTGGGGTGCTGAAAGCCGATAACTGGTGTGTGCCAGGTGCGAATTCTTGTTTCCTGAGCAGCGAAACCTGCACGCTTGGTCGATTTTCATTGTGATTTTCACATACAGAAAAGCTGCCATAAGACAAATCAAGAGCCGAGTCAGGGCTGTCCTTGGCGAAAGGAGAATTGTTCTGGCAAAAGCGGCTTCGGGCGCCGCCGGCTCGCTTGAAACGAGACCGGCGGTGCCTTCCAGAGACGGGTCGGTATTTTCCGGCACTAAGCCGGTGTTCGTAACCGAATTAGAAAATGGTTGATTGGATTGATTCCGCCTAATTCTGACCATCTCCCTGGTCGCCACTATCGACCGCGACAACTTGGCCGTTTCGGACTCTCAGAATGAGATCTTCGGTTCCTGCAAATGTGCCAATCGGTTTGCAAAGCGCCAAGACGTCTGGAGGCAAACTAACATCGGCACTCGGCTTTTTGTTTTCGGCGAGTACTGCTTCTTCTTTCATGGGATAATGAATTCTGTCAGGTGAACAGGTCTCCTTTGACAGGCAGTGTCGCAGTCGTGCCAAAGAGCACTTCAATCACATCGATGGCATTCCCCATCTATACGATGAGGTACAACCAATAAGATGCGGTAAAGCAAGCCCGTTTCAGCGGACGCTAATGACTACCTTGCCAAATCTTTTAGTTTGGTAGGAGTCATCAGCCCATTAGGGCGGTTTTGGCGGAAGCGCCAACGGGCAAACTCCATTGCCCAGTTGGTAGATACTCCCTCTCCGCAAAAAGGCAAGAACGGGATCGGATTACTCTGACGGAGTCTATCGGCCTACGGTAAAAACTCGCAGCAGGACTGAATCTTCCGGAGGAGGCGTATCTGACAGGACGGTAGGCGCAGGTAGAGCGGCGTTCAAGGACGGAGCTCGCCGGCTGCAACGGATGGGACTTATGGGACACATGGGACTGATGGGGGCGGCTTGGCGGGATGAGTGATAGATGCTAAGCGCGTCTAACTGTTTCTGGGGGCGCCACCGCGACGCTGCTGGAGGCGGACCCGAGCCATGCGCTCTCTGATACCACCCTCGTTGACAAAATCGCGCTCCAGGCGCCGGATCTGCTGGTCGAGGAGATAGTTGGTTTGGTGAATGAGACAAATCGCGATATTCGCCACAACTTCAGCGGGACGTGTCTCACAGAATTCTCTGAAATCGTCATATGTCGGGTCAGGTTTCGCTGCCGACCGACGGACACACTGTGCCTCGCGACTGTTCTTCTCCCACAGCCGATGCTTTCGCGCCCGGAGGAAATCGTGATAGTCGTCGAGCAATTCTTCGAGGCTAGCCCGCGCGGTGTTCGTTAGTTTGACTTCTGTCTCCTTCGAGGTGCCCGACGCCTTACTGCCCTCAAGAATATTCTGCTTCCCCGACCGAGCAGCCTGAATCATCTGATCAATCGTCCGGTCACCCTTGAAGAGAAAGCGTCGACAGAACGCAAAGGTCACATCATAGATCACCTTCGCTTTCTTATACGAAAGCAGCTCCCGGTAATTTCCGTGCGGTAAAATAAATCCTGGGCGCTTCTTTTTCATATAACGCGTTCACATAAGTCCCATGAGTCCCATACGTCCTATTCCGTATTCCCTCGCACGAGCAATCACATATCACAACACTTTTTCTTTATGCAACTCAACAAAATCACTTGCCATCCCCAGTAAACCCCATTAATCCAGTATGGTTTACGTGAGCCACCATGACCTCCCTACTAGAGCACCGATCTTTTGGTATCAGAAGTGCTATAGAGCTCTGTAGCTCTGACCAGTCGCATATTCATCGCATGACCTCCCATCTGGCACTCGATCCTAAGCTCCGACGGGTCTCTCCGGAAACTCTCCTTCGCGAGGTTACCCGCTCAACTCGAACCGGTCTCCCCAAACATATCCAGCTCGGCAACGCCATCATCGATCTGATCAACAGCGGAACCTTGACAACCGGTGATCAAATTCCGCCAGAACAACAGCTCAGCCAGGTGCTTGGGATGAGCCTGGGCACGGTCCAGAAAACCTTGAATCGCTTGGCCATCGAAGGTTGGGTCTTGCGCGAACATGGCAGAGGCACGTTCGTCGCCGATCCCAATCGCCCCACTCAGGATGTCACTTTCTATCGTTACCTGGATCATTTTCGATTTCTCGATCCGCACAGCGGTGAACCGCTGCCGGTTCACTCGACACTAATCAGTCGAGACCTAGCCCCCAGCAGAGACTCGGTCCACAAATCGCTGGGCGCCGATCCCAAGGGCTTCGTGAGAATCGTCCGGCGTATCGATGCCGGCGAGGCGTTCAGCTGCCGCAGCTCGATGTACTTGGCGGCGACCCGTTTTCAACGGCTGCTTACCTTACCTCCGCACGCATTCGAAAACGTCAATCTGAAACAGATTTTTGAGAGTCAATTCAACGCTCCCACTACCGGGCTCCTTCAAACTGTGCGGGTCGAATCTGCAAAATCGAAGGACGCCAAGTTTCTCAAAATCAGGCCGGACTCCTGTGTTCTGGTATTGGAAATCCTGGCAAGGACGCACGGTGAGCAACCACTCTCTTTGCAACGCGTCGTTATCCCTCCCTCTCGTTATTCCTTAGATGTATCCCAACCGTCTGTCGTCAAGACAGGCGGTTGAAGAGCAAAAGACTCCCAATCGAACATGTACTTATCCCTGGATTAGATATGGCAGACGATATCAGATTAGACGCAGACATCTTAATCATTGGAGGCGGCACCGCCGGAAGTGTTGCGGCTATCAAGGCAAAGGAAGCATTGCCGGACGGTACCGTCCTTCTCTTAGAAAAAGCGAATGTTAAGCGGAGCGGCGCCATCGCTCTGGGCATGGACGGGGTTAACAATGCGATCATCCCAGGTCATGCGACGCCGGAGCAGTACGTCCGGGAAATCACCATGGCCAACGACGGGATCGTGAATCAAAAAGCGATTCTGGCTTACGCCCAACAGAGCTTCAGCATGATCCAGGAGTTAGAATCCTGGGGAGTTAAATTCCAAAAAACGGCTACCGGCGAGTACGACATAAAAAAGGTACACCACCAGGGTAGTTATGTCCTACCGATGCCCGAGGGGTACGACATCAAAAAGCTCTTAACCCGGATGATCCGGCGCGTCGGCGTCAAGACAGAGAACCGAGTTATGGCCACTAAAGTTCTGGTCGATCAAGGAAGGGCGGTGGGGGTGACCGGTCTGAATATCAGAACCGGTGAATTCGTGGTGGTGAGGGCCAAAGCAGTGATCCTCTGTTGTGGTGCTGCCGGCAGGCTCGGACTCCCTGCATCCGGCTACCTAATGGGTACCTATGAGAATCCGTCCAACGCTGGGGATGGTTATGCCATGGCCTACCGCGCCGGCGCCGAGCTAACCAACATCGAGTGTTTCCAGATCAATCCTTTGCTCAAAGATTATAACGGTCCTGCCTGCGCTTATGTAAGCGGGCCATTCGGCGGCTACACCGTTAATGCCAAGGGAAACCGGTTCATGCTCTCCGACTATTGGAGCGGCCAAATGATGATGGAGTTTTACAAGGAACTAACTGGACCGAACGGACCGGTGTACCTAAAAATGAATCACCTAGCTCCGGAAACCGTTGCGGAAATCGGACGAATTTTACACACAACGGAGAGACCCAGCCGAGGTCGATTTCACGCCGGGCGCGGGACAGATTACGGAGAACAATTGGTGGAGATGGCGGTCTCCGAAATTGGTTTGTGCAGCGGACACAGCGCATCCGGAGTCTGGGTAAACGAGCGGGGAGCAACGACCGTACCCGGGCTGTACGCAGCCGGCGATATGGCATCTGTCCCTCATAATTACATGTTAGGCGCCTTCACTTATGGCAGCATCTGCGCACGGAGCGCACTCGACTATATCGGCCAACACGATTCTGGGCAGATCGATGATGGAGCAGTTGAGTCCGAACGGCACCGCGTGCTGGCGCCGTTGAACCGGCCAAACGGAATTCAACCTCATTTACTAGAATACAAATTAAGACGGCATGTTAACGATTACCTGCAGCCGCCAAAGTCAGCCTATCGGCTTCAACGCGGCCTAGACTATTTTGACAGAGCATCCGAAGAGGTTGCTCAGCTGGGAGCAACCGATCCACACGATCTGATGCGTGCGTTGGAATGCGGTTTCATCCGCGACTGCGCCGAAATGGCTGCGCGCGCTTCCCTGTTCCGCGAAGAGAGCCGCTGGGGGCTCTACCACTACCGGCAAGACTTCCCCGAAATGGATGACGAAAACTGGTTTGTTCACGTCAATCTGAAATTAGGCCACGACGGGGCCATGGACCTATTTAAACGACCGGTTGAACCTTACGTAGTTCCTCTGGACGAAGCCGAACTAAGAAACTATCGCCGGATCCGGATTCCGGCTGAACCTGCCATCGCTTGAGACGGTCATATGATTGAAGAACAGAGAACCAAGAAAGTCGTTGCCGGCCAATTAAAATTTGAATCCGAAGTTGCCGCAGCCAGCGCGGCCAAGGTAGCTCCGAACCGGCAAGTTTCCCGAATGTTCGATGTGCCAGTGGTGGTCGATGAAGAGCGTTGTATCAGCGGTTGCCACGTCTGTGTGGAATCATGCCCCGTCGACTGTCTGGCGATCGAAACAGAACGGAGGAAGGCTTACATGAAGTTCGACGACTGCTGGTACTGCTTGGCCTGCGAGGTGGACTGCCCAACCAACGCCATCACGGTCAAAATGCCGTTCTTAATCCGGTGAATCATGGACACATCAGAGAGTTCTATCTTAGGACGTCTCGTCAGCAGCGACGTTGATGTGCGCAGGTTAGCGCTTACCGAACAAGAGGAGCTTCTCGAAGTTGCCTCCTATCGGGATCTCTTGCCGCTGCTCGATGATGCAGATGCGACCGTTCGTAAACTCACGATCCAACTTCTAGAAGAACTCGGCGACAGCCACGCTTTACCCAACTTATTGAGAGCCGCGGCGGACCCTGATCCCGACGTTTCTTCGGTGGCCACGGCGGCGGTCAGAGAATTCAGAACAACAGAATCAACGACTGCGCTGCTTGATGGCGTCACCAACCCGGAACCTAAAATTCGAGCGGCGGCGATCCTGGCGCTGCGCGGCGTTAAAGGTCCGCGGGCTCAGGCTGTTTTGACGGGAGCGGCCGGTGACCCAATCACAGAGGTTCGCCGGGAAGCAGTACTGGCACTGGGCTACTTAAAGGCAAACGATACCATACCGGTCTTCCAAACCGCGCTGAAAGATCCGGATGATGAGGTTAGACGTTTGGCCATCGACGCCATGTCGCAGTTTAAACTAACTGATGTTTCGGATTTCGTACGGATGGCCGCCGATCCCGCATGGCGCGTCAGGCGTCAAGCGATCAACGCCCTGGCCAAACATCCGAGCGAAGCCGGCGAGCTAACCTTGCTTAAGAGTCTTAACGATGATCGATGGGAGGTAGCTAGGGAGGCAATCCTGGCGCTAGGAGAGCTTCGTACTCCGGTCTCCGAACAGCTCACGCGGTTTTTTACTCACGAGCTAGCCGATATGCGGATTGCGGCTGCGACAGCAGCGGGCGAGATCGGAGAAGTGATCTTCGTCCCACACTTAAAAGCCTTGTTAGGAGATCCAGACACCGGGGTCCAGAAAACCGCGACCCGAGCGTTGGGACAAATCGAGTCGAGAACGAACCCAAGGGCATGAACATGAAGCAAGCGATTTTGCTGGTCGGGTGGATATGCCTCGCGACAACTGCCGGCTGGAGCGAGCAGGTTATCCGGATCGGGATAGGAACGCAGGATACTACTATTAATTGCGCGGCTGGCGGCTCCGTCGTCCGAGAATTACGTCTCCTGGAAAAGTACTTACCGCACGACGGTAAATACCAGGGTGTGAAGTACGATATCGTCTGGCACAACTTCACCAGCGGGGCGCCGGCTAACAGTGAAATGCTAGCTAATAAGCTGGATATCACGAATATGGCGGATTTTCCTGCGATCTTAGGAGCATCCGCCTTCCAAGCTGCTAATAACGGCGTTAAGACTTACTATATTGCTACCCTGTCAGGCAGTACCCGCGGTGCAGGTAATGCCGTGGTGGTTCCTCTGCAATCAAAAATTCAATCTTTCAGCGAATTAAAGGGAAAGAGAATTTCGGTGCCATTCGGATCGACCGCTCACGCCATGCTTTTGAGAGCGATTCAAGATCAAGGCTGGGATCCGGAAAACGATGTTTCCATAATTACCCAGGCACCGGAAGTAGCGGGCTCGGCCTTAAAATCGAATCAGATAGATGCCCACGCTGATTTTGTACCTTTCGGTGAGCTCTTTCCATTCCGCGGCATCGCCCGCAAGATTTACGATGGCAGCTCTTCCGGGCTACCAACCACGCATGGCGTTCAAGTCCGATCCGACTTTGCAGACAAATATCCGGAGCTGGTCGTGGCCTATCTGAAAGCCACCATCGAAGCCAGTCAACTAATCCGGGAGCATCCCGAAGAACTGTGCACGGAACTAGCACAATGGACCGGGGTGGAGGCCGAGGTCTACTACGCTTTTCACGGCCCCCAAGGGATCCAGACCCGTGATTATAGTTTGAAACCGGAATACGTAGAAGCGATCCGACACGCGGAACAGACACTCCGCGTATTGAAAAAGACCGATCGGCCACTCGATGTCGATTCTTTCGTTAACGATAAATTCGTTCGGGAAGCCTGTCAGGAACTGGGCCTCAATTATGACGCTCAACTGAAGGATTACGCCGCAGTTCTTTTCAATCGGGATGCGCTCGACACGCATGCGCCGGTGGGCGACCCAAAACTAGCGGGACAAGTATGGGTTCAAGACGAGCCGACGGTTCGTCTTTACAGCTCGGTGCAGGCGGCGCTTTCCGCTGCAGGAAAATTGGAGAACGCCGGAAAAAAGATTCGCGTCATTTTCGCTCATGATCGACTGAGCGGCGTCAAGCTTTTTGCCGAACGAGCGTGGTTCGTCAACAAGGACTCCAATCTCAGCGCCTTTTTGCTGAAAAGCGATGCTGACAAATGGGCCAAGGATCAGGGCGGATCGGTTATCGACTACGTTGACGCCCAGAAGGCGGCAGCCAATGGGTTAGCGGGAAACTGAACAGGGTAATTGGTATGGCAGACGCACTGGTTAGCAGCAGTCCGACACTCGGGAACCAAGTGCGGCCAGCCAAGCTCCGAAAAAAGCGGTTATTTGTGCCCGCGGTGATTCGGTGCGCCTCGCTGCTAGCTTGTATCGTTCTTTGGTATCTCGCTTCCACGAACAAGTGGAACGTAATCGTGAATTTTGAGAATGTTCCTTCTCCCTCAGCCGTCTGCCAGGCAGCGGTCCAACTGGTTAGCTCAGCAAAGTTCCAGGGCCATCTGTTAAGCAGTGTCGCCAGAGTTTTCTCGGGCTTTGGTTGCGCCGCGGTGTTAGCAATTGCTATCGGACTAGGTGTCGGTCGTTCTAAATTATTGAGTGACCTGCTAATGCCGCCACTGGAGTTGCTTCGTCCGATTCCTGCCGTAGCCTGGATTCCTTTAGCTGTGCTGATGTTTCCTAATCCGGAAGAAAGCATGGTCTATATCACGTTTGTCGGCGCCTTCTATCCGATTTTACTGAATACGATCCACGGAGTGAGCTCGGTAGATTCAAATTTGATCTTCGCCTCTTTGACCCTGGGAGCTAACCGGGTACGCGTCTTTTCCGACGTAATTGTTCCGGCGGCGCTCCCGGCGATTGTTACCGGTCTGAGCATCGGCATGGGTAACTCGTGGTTTTCGCTCGTGACGGCGGAGATGGTGGCCGGCCAATTCGGCATCGGATACTACACCTGGGAATCTTATACGCTGCAGAAATATCCAAACATCGTCCTGGGTATGATTGCCATCGGTCTTCTGGGTATGCTGAGCAGTTTACTGATTCAGCGGATCGCATGGCTTTTCATGCCTTGGGCAAAACTGGGAGCTAACAGATGAAAGGGCAAGCGGGCGGAATCTCGGTTCGGAATGCAGGTATTTCCTTTCTCGCGTCCAACCGAGTAGTGGAAGCAGTTCGAGACATTTCCGTGGAGTTCAGTCCAGGATCTTTTACTACCTTACTGGGTCCGTCCGGCTGTGGAAAATCGAGCTTGTTAGGTGCAATCGCCGGATTTGTCTCTTTGACCCAAGGCCAGATTCTGGTCGACCAGCGGCCAGTACACCGCCCTGACGGGAGCCGTGGAGTTGTGTTTCAACATCACAATCTTTTTCCATGGAAGACCGTGCGGGGAAATGTGGAGTTTGGGCTTCAGATGCGAGGTATCCGCAAGGCGGAGCGCCAGCATCTAGTTGACGAGATCTTAGACCGCGTCAAGCTGAGCACGTTCCAACACAGTTATCCGGGACATCTGTCCGGTGGTATGCAACAGCGGGTAAACCTCGCGCGGGTTTTGGTTAATCGACCTACCGTCATGATGCTGGACGAGCCATTTGCAGCGCTCGATGCGCAAACCCGGCTGCAGATGCAAGAAATGCTATTGGAGCTCTGGAACGGGCTAAAGATGACCATCGTATTTGTCACTCACGATGTGGATGAAGCGATTCTGCTCAGCGATCGCGTACTGGTGATGAGCCGGCGTCCTGGCCGGATCCGAACTGATTTCGAAGTGCCTTTGGCACGTCCACGGACTGCTGACCAACTCACATCGGCAGATTTTAACCGGCTAAAGAAATATTGTTTAGAGTTGCTTCGCGAAGAATCGATCGCGGACGAGGGCGCATCGGAGGGAGAATTAGTCGAACTACAGGATCTGGAATTCACGGAACGAGTAAACCGGTAGGGATGAGCTCCGCTCATCCGTGTCCGTTATATGTCGGCTACGGCATCCGTTTTAAAATACGGATGAGCAGGAGATGATCCCTACCGGTCCTTAAAAGCGATAGGCGCCTTTCAGAAACCATTAGGCGCCTATCGTATGGTTGCCCCACTGATGTCGATCAGGCGAAGCTCCCAATCCCCTTTAGCAAGGGTGGATGACCGCCGGCACGTTTCTGACTTCCAATCAAGGCCTGTCATTAATCGCGCACGACCTAGCCTCCTTGGGATATTTATATCGGGGCTGGGGCAATTGCCTTAAATCCCGGGCACCGCAGGGCAAAGTTGCTTCCGCCGCCATCGCGGAACGGAACGCGTCTACGTTATTAAAGAACTATCCTTCTCGTAAATTTACACTTAGCTCATCAACCAATCTTTTCTTCAATCGCTGATGAACCTCGTTTACTTCTTCTTGTGTCAGCGTCCGATCAGAGGCGCGATAAGTCAAACTGCAGGCCAGTGATTTTTTATCGGCCGGAATTTTTTGGCCGCTCGGATCGACAAAAAGATCGAAAACCTGGACGTCAGCTAATAACGATTCTCGCGCTGAATTCAGGGTGGCAATCACTTCCGCCCAATGCGTCGATCGCGGCGCCACGAAAGCGATATCGCGGGTAACCGCGGGGAACCGCTCGAGCGGTTTGAGCTTGAAAAGTGAGCGAGCTACCACGGGCGGCAACTCGACTTCAGCGACGATAACCTCGCCTTTTGCACCCAGTTCACGAGCTTGGCGCGGTCTAACCAATCCCAGATGTCCGATGGTGCGGCCATTAGAAACCAGCTCGCAAACGAGAGCAGCCAGGTCATTGGGAGTAATCCGGTTCGCCTGTAAAGAAAAGCCATACACGGTCTCCAAAATGCCTTTAGCATCGAACAGGTCGTAGCTCCGGCTAGATTGATTCCACGAGGGAACGGCGTTCTCGCCCGAAAGCAGGATTGCCAACTTCGTCGACTCTTCCGTTTCCGCCGCCGCTTCGCTACGGCGCGCCAGGTCCGCAGCCAAGAAAATCTGTCCAAGCTCGAATAAGGCCACACTGCGAGCGCCGCGATTGAAATTTCGTTCGGCGGCCCGCAACAAACCCGGGATGAGAGACGGCCGCAGGACTTGTTGATCCTCGGCCAAGGGATTTCGCACCTGTACGGTTTCCCTTAGCGGTCGAAGGCTGTTCCTCAGTGACGGCTCGTCGAGAAAGACTAACGTGTGCGCCTCGGCCAGGCCCAAGCCTGCGAGTTTGCGGCGCAACAACATCGCATCATCATGTTTAATATCGATCTGTGAGCTGGTCGTGGGGCTACCCTGGAGACGGCCGGGAAGCTTCAGGATGCCATAATACCGGCTCACTTCTTCGATCAGATCAATCTCACGCTCCAGATCGAGACGATAGCTGGGAATCTCCCAGTGATCCTTGTCACCAGGTTCCAGGCCAATCCTTTCGAGAATCAACTTAGCATCCGGTATTTCCGAACCGAGAATCTCGGTACAACGGTTCAGCCGGAATAAAACTTTGCGTTCGTTCTTGGGCTCCTGACCCGCCACAAGAACAGAAGTCGAGGCTGTGCCCCCAGCGATCTCTTTAATTAATTGGACGGCTCGCTGCGCAGCAAACAGAACTGACTTCGGGTCTACCCCACGCTCGAAGCGAAAACTCGCGTCTGAGATTAAGCCTAAGCCCCGACTGGTACGCCGAATCAACCCGGGATCAAAATACGCGCTCTCGACTAAAACCGTCGTCGTCCCGGAAGAAACACCGGTGTCCTCTCCTCCCATCACACCGCCGAGACCGATTGCTTTCTCGGCATCCGCGATCACAAGATGCGTTTGATTCAACTCGTAAGTTTTGCCGTCCAAAGCGAGTAGTTTTTCTCCAGCTCGCGCAAAACGAACGATGACCGGCAAAGCAAGCTTGCTCAAATCGTAAGCGTGGATCGGTTTCCCGGTCTCGAGCATCACATAGTTAGTAACATCAACAATGTTGTTGATGGACCGGAGCCCGGCAGCCTCCAGCCGGCGACGCATCCAATCCGGACTTGGAGCGACGGTCACATCTCGAACTTCATGGAAAACGGCAAACGGGCAGGCCTCTAGTGCGTCGATCCGGACCTGACTGGCATCGGAAATCGGTTTGGCAGCAGCAGCGGCCGAAGGGTCTGACACCTTAATAGCCGGAATCTGAAAGATGATGCTTAGTTCGCGGGCCAAACCGATGTAACTCAGCAGATCCGGCCGGTCCGGCGTGATCTCGAGATCGAAAATCGTGTCAGGTGGAAAGAGATCGCCTAAGGCGACACCAATGGGCGCGCTGGGATCAAGAATCATCAGGCCGCTAGCCTCATCGGAAAAACCGAGCTCCCGTTCACTGCAGAGCATGCCTTCAGAT